>Ga0206887_10124_pt2 | contig 16768 bp, 17 predicted proteins | sample Alteio_BWOrgHeat_89_FD_153248 | JGI IMG/M metagenome (GOLD analysis project Ga0206887, IMG submission 153248) | Enriched cells from forest soil in Barre Woods Harvard Forest LTER site, Petersham, Massachusetts, United States - Alteio_BWOrgHeat_Nextera3 ...
TTCCTCAATTGACCACGATTAAAAGAAAAAATCGCTTGAAGATTCTTATCGGTCCTGTTCGGTCTTTCAGCGCTTGTTTCATTGTTATTAGAGGTATCCTTATTAAGAATCAAACTTATCAAAGTTTACACTCTGATCCTCTAATAACAACCACAAGTCAGCTTGTATTTTGTGCATAAAGCTCAGAATGCAGTGATCCATCGACTTTTTCGACCTTATCGGCTAATCTACAGTGTGACTTTAGATTAGCCGAACAATGATATGCAGAGTTCTACCATAAACTTTGACGATTTTTTAAAAGTAGATATGCGTGTTGGACGCATAATTGTTGCCGAGAATTTTCCCGAAGCTCGTAAGCCTGCTTATAAGCTGCAACTTGATTTTGGCCCAGAGCTGGGGATCAAAAGATCGAGCGCTCAAATCACAAGGTTATATAGCAAAGAAGATTTGATCAATAAGCTAGTTGTTGCTGTCACTAATTTTCCAGTTAAACAGATCGGACCAGTGCGTTCGGAAGTGTTAGTGCTTGGTACCGAGTTGGAAAAAGACGTAATAGCCTTATTAGAACCAGGACCCAATGCTGTCCTTGGCTCTCGCGTATTCTAAGGTGAGAGATTGAATTTAATTTCTGGGTAGGTTCAGTTTGAGAGCATTGTGCCAGTCCTTCTCTACCAAAATATACTCTTTTTACATATAGGTGACGTGTGCCCTTACGCGCTAACTTGCAGGACTAGTTATAATGTCAAAAAGAGTCCAATCTTAGCAATGAGTTTCTTCTTCTAAATCTTCGAAGCATAATGTTAATCAGAGCAAAATAGATAGTTCAAATTTCGCTGCTATACTAACCATTGAACTTTTTTGGCGAGCCAATCGTATATATGATCGTAGAATCATACGGATTATGCTTATGAAATTAAGTCTAAGATCGCTACAAACAGAGATGCGGCAATCGTTCAAAGAGACAAATTCACGCATTGATAAACTCGAATGGCGCTTTGACAAACTTGAAGTACGCTTCGATACGCTCGAAGGACGTTTCGATAAGCTTGAAAGGCGCTTCGATACGCTCGATAAGCAAGTTACTAATTTAGATCTAAATCTTAATGAGCGTATCGATCGTATATTATTACGCCTTAACGCTCATATCAAAGAAACCGCCAGCAATTTTCGTGAACATGATCGACGATTTGACATTCTTGAAAAACGATTCGACACGTTTGAACAACATATGGATACAAAACTTGCAAAAGTTACAACAGACATTGTTGAAGGACTCGGTTCTTATTTCACAATAATGGATGGCACACTAATTAATCATGAAAGTCGTATTGTTGCTTTGGAGCAAAAATAGCTTGATGATTCTTATCCGCCCTATTCGGTCTTTTAGTGCTTGTTTCATTTCTACAAAACCACTGCTGAAACCACTTTTGTGTTTAATGAATTGGGCAGAATAGTAATGTTGCTATTCTGAAGACGTAGTTCTTCAATGACTTCACTTTGTAATTCATAAGGAAGCATTTGGCTTTTTGCTGGACACCAGTTATTTTCGATTGCACCCATTTTATAGTTTGGACTAGCCAACCAAAGTTCCACAATTTTTTCAGGCCGTAAGTTCCCCTCTTGATCATGAACATTGCCATAAATATGAGACGGCCGCAAAGAGCCGGGACAAATTTTTACTTGCCCGTTTAAACGCATCTTAAGTCCGGTGGAAACCCGTCGGCAAATACAGGTGAAATAAGGTGCTCGTAAAACTGAATTCTTTCTTCGAGGGTTTCAGTAGCCATCTGATTTTTACCGTTAGGGGTAGTTATAGAGACCATGATTACTTAATAGAAATTCTATGTCCCTTTGTAATTTGCTCTAATTCGTTAGCTGTGATTTTGAAAACTGCATTAGGTGTGCCACCAGCCGCCCATATCTCTTCATATTGAAAGAGATCTTCATCAATAAAAGTCTTTAGAGGTTCTATATGCCCAACAGGTGGTATTCCACCGATCGCATATCCTGTTCTTTCTCTTACAAAATCAGCATTCGCTTTGTCTAATGGTTCCGACAAAAACTGTTCAACTTTTTTCTCGTTTACCCTATTAGGACCGCTCGCTAAAATAAGCACAGGATTATTTGTATTTCTGCCTCGAAAGACAAGAGATTTAACGATCTGTTCAACTTTACAACCAATTGCGTTTGCAGCATCTTGTGCTGAGCGCGTAGTATTCGGTAATTCCATTACCTCACATTTGAGTCCATTTTCTGCTAATGCTTTCTGGACTTTTTGTGCACTCGAACTTAATACATCCGGCATTGTTTCAACCGTCCTTGCTGTTTGTAATAGCGATACAGCAGTAATAAACTCCCCGTTAGATCAAGGCAAGCGATTTATGATATCAGAATTCGTTCGGATAGTGAAACATTAGATAAGCCCATTCTAGGCTCTACGCAGATGTCGAGGACACAATTAACCATCCCTAATCCGGCTAATATAAGATCTGTGGCATGTATAGGAAAAAAGTTTTGAATCGGCAGCTGTCTAGTTTGGTACAGCTAGCTTAGATTTCATGCAAGCTAACTTGATACAGAATATATTTGGTTATTTTAGTAAATCATTTTTCTAGTAGTTTAATAATGCCGTTGGCGAAATTTTCAACAGCTGGCTGGTGCAATGAAAAAAATAAATTAGGATCAACTAGCTCCAGCTCAACTAAACATGGTTGGTTATCGGGATCTTGGAGTAAATCTACACGCGCATAAAACGGTTGTGGTGAAATGCTTTCAAGGATTTTTCGCGCGAGGACTAACTCAACTGTATTTACTTCAACCAGCTTGTCACTAGCCTTTTCTGTGGCTTGAAACCGCATTTTTCTTACACAATGAGAGTACTCACCTGCTATAAAAATGAGATTTCTTTCGCCATAATTTTCCACTGAATGGAAATATGGTTGCACTAAAACGTCTCCATTTTCTAGGAGATTCTCGACGTGTTGTCGTCCATCAATTATCGATGTTTTGGTACCATCTATGCGTTTGACACCGTAAGCAGAAAGCCCAATGGCTGGTTTAACAATAATATCTTGCCAGTCTCTCTCTTTCATGATCGACAAAATATCGACTTTCTGCCTGTTTTCTAAGTAGATTGTAGGAATAACTGGTAAACCATTTTTTTCAATGACTTGCAAATACCTTTTGTTGATATTCCAGCAGGCAAGTTCAGCAGAATTTACGAGCTTAGTACGATCGGAAACTAAGTTTAACCATTTGAGGAACATGTCATATTTAAGATGATAATCCCAGGCAGAGCGCAAAATGGAGATCCTGACTAAATCCCAATCGATGTTGGGATCATCCCAAACCAGAGCTCGGCACTTATATCCTTTGTTCCTTAAAATATTGAGCAAAAGCCGATCATCAGGATATAAATCCCTGAGCTCAGCGCAAGTGACAAAACCAAAATCGATGTTCATTTACTTAGGTATAGAATATTGCAAAAGACCTCTTCTGTTTCAAACAGCTTAGGGAATGCATGGCATTCCTTCAACAGGATATAAATCTTTTTCCATTCCTGGCAAACGTTCTACATAAAGAATGCCATCTAAGTGATCAATTTCATGCTGGAGCAACATAGCAAATTCATCTACAGCATTAATTGTAAACGGCAGTCCTTCTTCATTCAGTGCATTAACCGTAACTGATTTATAACGGGGCACATTACCGCGACAATCAAAAAAGCTCAAACATCCTTCTCGTATTGGAATTCTTTCTGCTGAGTGTTCGACAATTCGAGGATTAATCAGGACGTGTTTGGCGTCGCCATATTCTACGATACTGATTCTAACTAAATGGCCAATTTGAGGCGCAGCTACACCATGACCTCTTTTGAAATCATACAATTTTTTGATTTCCATTAGGGTATCTGACAGGTCAGAAATGATTTCTTTAACGTAATCAATGTTGGTGACAGGCTTACAGAACTCTCCTAGAAGTGGATTTCCACGTTTGATAATTGAACGTTGCACTTTTACCTCGAATAAACAGATATTCAAAAAGGCGTAGCTCCGCCAGAGCTAATATGGACTTTAGAGACCAAACTCGAACCCCAGTTCGAATCTCGTACGCTGTAAGCTTTTGCTGTCCTTCCCTGAAAACTTAACTAATATATTATATATCATCCGACTTTGACGGATTACAGGACCAAATTGCATCATCCAAAACGGAGCGCAAATAATCGCTTTCGATATTTCTATCGTTTCTTACCTTAATAAGCAATGGATAGAAGCTAGGATTACCCAATTCTTCAATTGCTTCCAATGCTAAGACACCTATCTTCTGGTTCGTAAATTCTTGAAGAAGGGAATCAATTACGCGTTCGTCTCGTCGCCTAGCCAAACCTACTTGAGCTTCTCCGTGAGTTTCAAAGTCTTCATCTGAGAGACGGGCATAGAGCGCCTCTCTAATGTCTGGCCGATCTAAATCTAGTTGTGTTCCTAACCCAAAAGTAGCCCAGCTTCTTACTTCACTGTCTAGATCTTGGGATAGTTCAATGAGATCTCTCACTACGTGGTCTTCTTCTGGTCCGGACGAAGAACAATTGCATCCCAAAGCATAAGCTACTGCTGCACGAACCTGCGCGTCGGAGTGATTCTTCATCTTTGCTAAGTATCGAAAAGAACGTACGTCATAAACTTGCTGACCGAGTGCATAACAAATTGACGCAAGCACATCATTATCACTTTCTGTAATAAGGAGATCGAGTAAGAACGAAACACACTTTTTTGGGAAACTTCGCTCTGGTATGCCAAGCTGTCCTAAAATCATCACTCCCAATTCTCTGCGCTCTTTGCTTTCGCTCAAGCAAAGTTCTTTGGATTTTTCATAGACTTCCCAGGTACCACGATACCGCAGAACGAAAAGAGCCTCATCCATTTCGTCCTCATTTGTTCCACTAAGTGCTAGATTGATCAAATCGTCAATGGTTCGTGAATCACTGCGCATCCTTTCTTCAAAGATTGCCGAACTTGATTTGGACTGATTTGGTAGGGAGTTCATTTGGTCCACCGAAAGCGTAAGATCCCATTAAGTTGGTATTTTCAATGACTATAATCCTCAAAGACCTTTTTTGCTTCCTTTGCCTGTCCATGAGAGGAAAGGAAAGCGACGAACTCTGCCAGCATCTTCATATAATTAGGACTTGCCGTGCCTAAATTTTTTTTGACTAAATCCAATGCTTGTTTGTACAAAACTTTTGCTTCGTCTGTTTTGTTTTCCGTACCATAAACTTCTGCCAGATCGTTCATAGCTACGGCCATTCCAAAAAGGTCTGGCTCAGGTGAGCGTTGCTGTATTTCTATCGCACGTTTCAGCATTATCTCTGCTTCCGGAAGTTTTCCTTCATCGTTATATAGCTGTCCGAAGTTGGTGCATATTAAACCGATCAGGGAATCATTAGCTGTAAGCACATCCTCAGCACGTTTAAGCACATTACTGTATTCGATTTCGGACTCTTTCCACTGACCACTTTTCTTGTAGCACAGCGCAAGATTACTCATAGTAAGAACTGCATCATGATTGTTCAACCCAATCGTGTTCTTCAAAATTGCCAGTGCCCTCTTATATAGTGGCACTGCTTCTTTGAAGTCCTGCAAATTTCGGTAACATTCAGCAAGATTGACAAGAGTAGCAGCGGTTTGATCAGATTCTGGACCCATAATCTTTTCCATCAGCGCTGTTGCTTTCAACTGCAAAGGTAACGCAGCTTCAGGATGTCCTAAAGATGACTGCACCATTGCCAGATTTGAGAAACTGGTGGCAAGCTCATGGCTTTCCGGACCAAGTCTTTTTGCTTCCGTGAGTGATTTCTCCCAGATCTGCTGCACCTCCAAATACTTACCTTCCTTGTACAAATGATCGCCGGCACGATTATATTGATCCCACCATTGGACTACATCCGTTGCCAAAGCAACACTCCCAACTTGGAACAGAAACAATAACCCGACTAAAACACTGATAGACCAATATCGCATAATACCAATTGAACGATAGAGTAAGGACTTTTAAGAGTTCTTCGAGGACTTCTTATTGAGTTTCCTCAAATTATAAGCTCTAGGTGTGGAGATCTAAACAGCTCTTCTGAAACTAATCTTACTTCTGGAAAAACAAAGTCTCCATGAGCTTAAACGACACAGAGTCCAAACGAATAGCTTGTTCCTTTCTTTACTGTCCCTTGAAATCCCCTTTGCTCGTCTACTAAAATAACCAATCCTGGTGGAGACAAGCAATAGTCGCTAATAGATAGATCTTCGGTAAAAAGCTTAGTTCGATACCAGAATGACTGGCATTGTCATTTTTAGGGAGACCTTCCAAGTTTGACCTATCTCGGAATTCTTAGGAACAAAAAGATATCTACCTTATGGCTAGGACAGGTGTTCTCGGCAATTGGGGATGCGCTATTTGAAATAGCGATTACTTGGTTTGCCGTCAAGGCGCTGGGCAATCGGGCCGGACTAATAGTGGCAGCTGGTTCGGGTTCTGGTCTATTGTTCAGTCTTTTCGGCGGGGTATATGCTGATCGCTGGAACCGTAGGAAAACGATGATTGTTGTCGATATTTTAAGAGCACTTATCGTCTTATCGTTACCAATTACAGCACGCTTTGGAGCATTGCAGCCCTGGCATTTAGCTATTGTCACCGCTTCTCTATGGGTGTTGGGTGCTGTCTTCAATCCTTCATTAACTGCTAGTCTGCCTATTCTTGTACCGGAAAGCAAGTCCCTTAGGGAAGCTAACGCTCTTATGGATTCAACTTGGCGCATAGCACGAGCCATTGGACCATCCTTAACCGGTTTTCTGATCACTCAAATGCCTTTATATGATTTCTTTTCTATTGATGCCCTCAGTTTTGCTATTTCTGCTTTGGCAATCTATCGCCTTGGAAACAAGCCGGGTTGGCAGCCGATGCATAAAGAATCCCAGGAAAAGCCACTTACTGAATTGGTTCATACTTTAATTGCTGTGTCTCAATTACCTTTCTTCTATTGGGCCTTAGTCCTTTCATTTTTTTCAAGTATGAGTTGGAGCGCGGTTTTTTACATTGGTATAGCGCTTCTATGCAAAGAATTAGCAAATGGCAACATAGGCACCTTCGGATTAGCAATGGGTGCATATGGTTGCGCCAGCATTTTAAGCAATCTTTTCTGGGGTGGGGTTAACCCCAAAAGACCTGCGATTATCATGTTTACTAGCGATATTATATTTGCTCTGGGATTTTTCTTTTTTGCCCAAGTCCACTCGACATTAGCAGCAATCATTGCAATTGCAATAGCTGCAACCGGAGGACCAATGAAGGATTTGGTAATGCGTTATCTCATCCAGCGCAAATTTCCAAACCATCAGATCGGAAAAGTTTATAGTTTGCGTTGGACAATAAGTAATCTAGGCACAGCTATAGGTCTACTATTATCCGGCCCTTTATTTCAGGCTTTGGGGACAAGAGCAGGAATATCATGCCTTGCTTTCGTGATTCTCGGTTGCGGATTGACAGGACTAATACGCTTTTTCAAGGAAGAATTAAATGAACCCATTGTTGACCAGCAAAATGCTTAAAATTGACGCTCAAATAAAAGATCTGGCAACTGAATGAAAATACTTTTGAAATATGCCAAGACTCAATTTGACGATACCATCGTTAAGTTGCTGAAATTCTAGATGCTGCGGATCATTTTCCAATTGATACACGGTTGACTTACTACCGTGAGGATTTCTCACAGTCACCATGTTTCTTGAAGGTTCAAAATCGATCACTGTGTAGGCGTGCGTTGGAACCAAGAGAGCCGGTAAGCCAACCAAGGTTCCTGTCCCAGCTACAATCGGATTTTGTGATTTAATTGCTGAGCCAATGAAGGCAGAAATTTCCGGAATATCACAATGAATAGGCTCCATCACTTCCGCCTTACATCCAGTTATACAGCCAAGACCAACTTCCAACCGCGATTGGTCATCGTAAGCGCCTTCAGCGCCTTGATTATTCGGAAATTTTTTCAATTCCGCACATTCAATAATAGATGCCCATAATGCTTTATCGTGAATAGCATTATTGATGAGATCCTCCTGAGTGACAACATATTCCACTCCATCATTGCGAAAACGCACTATATATTTTCCGTCCTGTCCGCTGCGAATCGTCTCCGCAAGCAGTCGCTGCCCCCGGGGGAGTTGGGCAAGCGCCGACATTGAAGCTTCAAACCAACAATTGGGATATCTGCTCTGGTCAATACCACCAGCTCCATCTTTAGCAATATCCTCCGCACTGAACGGATGGTCAGAACGTGCTTTGCTTGTCACCGCTGCTACTTTCGTGGCTGGCTGCAAGGTGTTTTTATTTGACCCACCTTTTGCTTCTGCATTCTTGATGATTTGCATGTTCGCAGCTTGTTCCCTCATTACTCGCTGAACTGCCTGCTTGCCCATCTCCGTGTTAAGTAAGGCTTGCATGTCACTGGATAGGGCATTCCTAACGCTATCTGGCAACTCCGTGCCTCCTGCCAATTTGCCGATACCTTGCTTCTGCCCAAAGGATAGAGCTTTTTGCGCATATATAGCTTCTTGGGTATTGGGATAATTGGCAACAAGATACTTAAATAACTGATTGGCTCTCAGTTCTCTATTACTTCCTCTATTTGCCAAAGCCGCATAATAATATAATGTTGGATTAGGACTCGAGGTTTGAATGATACGTTCGAAAGCATCTGCTGCCGCTGCATACTTCTGTTGGTTATATAAATTAAGTGCGCTTCGAATGTCAGTGGGCGCAGAAATATTGTTAGCATTAGCATGAATGTTCTTACCCTTAGAGCCAGCAGCAAACGCTCTCTGTCCCTTAAATTCAACTGAAGTTAACAATAAAAATAATTGTGCATAACACAAAACGGTGACCATGCATCGAATGCCATCAGGCAAATAGCTTAACTTTCGACAGTTGGGCAACATTCATTTAACCTTGGTCCACAATTTTTTATATTATCCCGCTCTTAATCTACCCCCAATTGTATAAATCCAACCATTAACTCTAAATTGCTGGAGCACAGCCCAATCTGTTGCGGTCCCACTAAGCACTGTCCGAAGTCTTGGAATGCTGGTCCATGTGCAATAGATGGAATACATCGCAGGCAATTGGGTATGAAATAGAAATGATAAACTATCAGGAATTTCGGTGCATACAGAGACACCAAAATAAATTATGACTCTCAACGATCAACCAATCGATTCTCTTAACTCAGACCCAATTGATCTGGCTGAAATAGAGTTGGAAAAGGGCAATTGGTCGAATGCTTTTAGATTGCTCAATTCAGCAGACCTAATAGCAAACCCTAGAGCTCAAAATGTCCTTGCATGGCTCTATCTCGCCGGCAATGGCACGACTAAAGACCCACTTAGAACAATAACTTGTTTACAAAAAGCAGTTGATAAAGAGTATTGGCCGGCCATGTGCAATCTCGCTCGTGCTTATCAATGCGGTATCGGTATCAAAGAAGACAGGCAGGCCGCCTTCAAATTGTACAAACAGGTAGAAAAAAAGCCAAGGAACCGAAATTGTCGAAGGCAAAAACAACGATGAGTACGAACCTACAAATGACTACAGCAACAACTACTTAGATGAGTGTTGGTCATACTGCCAGCAATGGACCAAACACGTTGAAAATCAGAACCTATCTCAAGGAAGCTGGCGACGAAATTCGCTTGAAATGGAACGATTCCGCAGACTAAGTAGAATCCGATTAAAATACGCACTCGATTTGCTCTCCAACAATCCCATAGGTTGGCTCCAATGGCTCTTTACCATCGCCAGCCAAACTGCTGTGACAGCAATAGTTGTTTACCAAATACTACCATCAATATCGGGCTTTGAATTTCTAGGCACCATATATGATGCCTTACGATTAGGTTTAATTTTTTGCATTGTCAACCTTTTTATTAGTATGTCTGCAATCATAGCCATTCCACTGTATATACTCTGCATTTTGTTGTTAGTCTATTTTGGATGTGATTTACCGATAATTGGATTGATCCTTGCACCATTTATGGCTGCGCTTTATAAGCTCATCTCTCGATTCAATTCAATTACCCGAACTCATAGACAAAATACAGCTAATAACCCTAAAGACTTTAAACCATTATCTTCAAAAGGGAGGAAAGTCATTCAACAACGGATGTATTGGCTAGTGGGTCTACCACTCGCCGTGATATTTACTACCATTTCCGTCAGAATCGTAGCCGACTTTTTCCCAAACATTTTCGTAGTACGCAACTGGACTGTCACCCTGCTCGTCGCGCTTATTTTGACACTTTCCAACCAAATTCTTCTCAGGCTAATCTCAATCATTAGGAAAAAATCCACTACCGAATTTTCATTAACTCTCTGCAATGGATATTCGAATGTTGAATCCTTTTTACTTCAAGAAAACTAATTGAAAACCAGAAATTTTGAACCGAACCAACATTGTTGTAGCGTGCGCAGAGTATCGCAAGCTGATTTCTTGTCAATGCGGTTGCACTCTGCATTCTAATATATTTTCTTCTGCATCCCCCTACTAATCCAAATTAGATCCAAGCGATAGTCCCGATCTTTAATTAAGAAGGTCATTTGAAAATCCATATCATCCGGTGCATCAGTGGGGAAAACCCTAAATGTACTATTTTGTACCGCCCTTAAGCAAGATTTGTCGAAGCTAAGATCTCCTGAGCTTGTTTTCAGATTCAAGCTATTTAGCCTACCGTCTTTGCTTACCCTAAAAGTTACAATGCTTTGGGCAACTGCCGGTAAAGTTGGCGGCCACCAGCACTTCTTAATCCGTCTTTGCATATCAGAGCGATAAGGCCCAAACCATGCAGGCTCGTTTGGAGCTCTAGCAACAGTACACACTGGCGCCGGCCAAATATTCGGCGAGGGCCGGCGATCAATGCGAGGAGGAATAATTACAGTACCAGCTAGGTTTTCCATCGGATAGTTCGATGACATAGTTTTTGTCAACAACGGCCGCAACAGATTAGTCTTATTGGCACTATTTGAATTTGGCCAATTCCGCTTTCTAAGTTCAGCCAGCAAAGCAGAGTCGGTTTGATCATCGAGCTGTCTATATATCTCTAAATTGAGATCCGGTGGGGCCAATGGGAAATTCGCTGACTTTGAGGTAATCTCCGGGAAAGATAGTAGAAACAAAAGATACATCGTATTGGTTTTTGCATCATCAGGGAAACGAAGGATAACATCCCCATCAACCCTCTGAAGAAAAGACAATGCTTCCTCGGAAAACTTTGCGTAGCGTGAATAATGTTCATTAATCGACACGTACGTTATGTGTCTGCTTTGATTAACACCCACACAAATGTAAGACCAACCGGCAGGATGAAGAGCTGAGCACCAACGTTTTCCCAACTCTTTGCGTAATCTTCTAACCCATAAGTCCAAACTATTAGAGTGATCTACGGACGTTGTGGTTGCCTCATTAGTAGGCTGCATATTTTCACTAACATGTATTATTGAGGGGCGGAAGTCTTCACTACTCTTCCAAATACCACTTATATATTTGGGACCTTCGCTGCTAGGCAACTGTGAAGGGAGACCGTTCTTAGCTATCCTAGCCGCGTGGCGCTTCTTTTCGCTTTCCGTGGTTTGTTGAACAGCATTAGTAACAAGATTCGAATGATTCGTATTGACCCCTCCATATAACTTTCTATTGTCCCCAAGAGCGACTTTTGGAGACTGCCCTCTGAGCATGATTGCCTTCTTTGTTTGTATTTCACTGGAAGTTAGTGGTTGTGCTGCAGTTGGTAAAGTCGTCTCCGCACTCTTAAGAAGCAGTCGCTTCAAATATGTAGAAGTTGGAGAATTCTTCTGAGCTATTTCCTGATTACTTAAGGACTGTGCTTCACTAGTACGTCCCATATCCCGCAGTAACTGAGCATAGTGTTCTAATGTGTAATGATCATACGGGAAGCTGGCAAGGGACTCCTTAAACAATCGTTCGGCTTCCGCATAATTCTTTTTACAGCGATATGTTTCAGCAAGTCTAGCTTCAGCCACTATAAAAAGATCAGCTACAAAACTATGCTTGTAGTCATACACCTGCTGAAGATACCGCTGAGCTTCGTCCAGTTTCCCCTCCTGTAAGCAAGCTTCTCCTATTCCGGTCAAGAACATGGCTTGAAGATTTTTGTCATTCCTGTCTCCTTCATAATTCTGCACCATGGCAAGACCTCTTCTGTAGGCGGCTTCAGATCTGTCGTATTTGCCCCAGTCAGAACATGCCCGTGCTAACTCAATCATCAAATTTGCTTTTGATCGGCCATCAGGAGCGCTATCTGCATTAATAAGATCAAGGATTTTTTTGTAGGTAGCTTCCGCTTTAACAGTTTGCTTTTCAAGGGCATAACTGCTAAGCAAAGTACATAAATTACGAATATGGAACTCATAATCTAGAGGATCACCTTTTAATTCCTCTATTTTTACCTCCTTCTCTATAGCTTCAATTGATCGGCGGCCCAATTGCTGCATTTTCTCTTCATCCGTCTCTTGACCCAGCGCAGAAGAATTGGCGAATAACAAGATCAATACGACCGACACCATATTCAAAACATGGTGCGTGGAGAACGAAGTCCCATACTTGGTCATATATTTCACCTAAGTCATATATTTCACCTAATATCTATCTTGAATGGCAAGGGGAACCGAAGAAGTACAATGGGAGAGGCACTGGGTTTAGAGCCTCGTGATACGATTCAGTGTTAAACTACTAAAGTATAATAGCCTCCCCTTAATAAGCTGCTGAAGTATTATATGCTCAAGCAAATTTGGAATCGTATTGATCAATGGTTGTTAGTTTTAATGCCATTGTTGCTATTCTTATTTTCGTGCTGTTGTCAAGCTCAGCTGCGCCCAACTCTACTTCGAACTCCTGGTGCTGGAACGATACGTGTGGAGATAAATAGCGGGCCACCTTATCCGGAAATAAAGCATATTGACCAATATCTCCAGGTTGCTAGGGAAAATCACTGTACTAAGTGGGATATATGGGGTAGGCCGTTAGGAGCTTGGGACCTTTGGGCTAGACGATTAGAAGTAGAAGTCGCAAAACTGTGGTCTTCAGCTCCTCGTTCAGCTGGCAGTGCCACAGCTTATGTTGGTATTGATCGAAACGGACATATTATGTACGCAACAATTCACAATGGATACGAGGGCTACCCAATGTTCCCCGAAGAAGGTCTAGCGTTCGTCAGGCACTTTGAAGGCAATTCTTTATTTCGCTTTCCTCCTGATACCAAGGTTAACGAGGTCCATCTTTCAATTATGTTATTTAATCGCTCGAACGAAAGAAATGAGTGTTCCTGGCATAAATTTATAGATGGTAAAACCCCGATTGCGTCAATAGACGAACAACTCCACAATTTGGAGGTATATAGACAATTTGATAATGAAAGGTTTTCCGCCTTAATAGGAAAATACCAACAACAACTAAATGATCCCAACTCGACGCAAGGTATGCGTGACTCGGCTAAAGTTCAAATAGATCGGCTTAAGAGCTTACAAGAACCAAGCAACAAACGTGGATGGGTTAATATTCAAATAGACAGGCTTAGACGCCTACAAGAACAAAAAAACAAAGCTCAATGATGCAAACTAAATATCATGAATGCGACAAGGCTGCTATATTAAGATGCGGATTCTCCGCTATTAAATGCAACCAGCATGTCATATTCAGTAAATAAGCTAATTTGTAGTCGCACTCGGCAATGGGCACAAGCTGTACCGCTGTTGTTCTTACCTTTACTCTTTTGCTGTTGCCAGGCAGCAATCATAGATACTCCAATAAAAGTTGTTTATCCAAATCCGAAGTCTGAAATTCATGCTTCATCCACATTTATTGTTGGCGAATTGCTTGGAGAAAATCATGATCTGGAATGCAATGAGGAGAAGGTAAAAGTAAATAATTCGGGTTTCTTTGCTCATGTCGTGAAGCTGAACTATGGTGATAACAAGTTTGCATTGCAGCAAGGGAATAAGGTGCTTTGTGACTTAACTGTAAAACGCGAAATACCAGCAAAATTCATTTCAGCAGACGAATTTAAAATTGGGAATTTCGAACCAAATCAGGATTGTGGTTTTAAATTTGGTGACACAATTAGTTTCTCTGCACATGCAACCCCAAATTCAAGTTTGAAAGTAATCATTGGAAATCGGGAAATTTATCTACGCCAACCCGAACAAAATTCTATATATCACAACAAGAAAAAGACGACAGTTGCACTAAGACCGAAAATTGTTTCCAACAAAGACTTTGCATACGGTGAAGCTTCTGAGCGTTGGTCACAACGTTCTGATGATCTCTATAAAGGATTTTATAAGATCACTGCTGATGATCAATGGTCTGGTATTCACCCTAAGTTATTTCTCGAACATGGGGACAAGCAGTTATCGATTATCGCTAAACCTCAGTTCACTACAATTTCTCAACCAACCATAGCTCAAACTATTCATTCTCAGACTGTTGTCAGACTGGGTCCAGGTCTTGCGAGAACAACACCTTTAGATACCGGGGTGCGTTTGGAAATAGATGGTTGGGTGGGCAACCAAATGCGCTGCCTTTACACACCTATTAAACATGTTTGGGTTGATAAAAAAGATTTGGATTTTGAAACACCCTTACAAAGCGGCAGAAATATAGATTCGACTGCATCACCGTATGCAGTCGCGCGGACAATCAATGTGATTGATGATGGCTATGGACAGACTATTAAAATTCCACTTACTCAGAGATTACCGTATCAAATTGAACAGAAGCTGAACCCAAACAGCCTTAGCTTACGCATCTACGGTGTAACTGCAGATACAGATTGGGAAACGATAAATAGTGAGAGTAATAAAACTGCAGTTAACAGCACTGTAGACCACATCACCTGGAAGCAGGTGTCCGATAATGAGTATGAGGTGACCGCCCATCTGCAATCAAAGCGTCAGTGGGGTTATCGAGCGTATTATGATGGCACTACACTCTGTCTTTCCATCAAACGAGCACCACAATTAGCGGCACGAGGCAACTTATCAGGAATAAGAATTTGCCTTGATCCCGGTCACGGTGGTGGTGAAAGAGGCTCAATCGGCTGTTCTGGTCTACCTGAATCTAATCTTAACCTAGCCATAGCCATGAAAGTAAAATCCTTGCTTGAAGATAAAGGTGCTACGGTAATTATGACCAGAACTTCTGACTCTCAAGATGTCTCACTTGAAGAACGGGTACACATAGCTAACGAGAATCAGGCAGATTTACTTCTTTCCATTCACAATAATGCTCTACCTGATGGACGAGACCCTTGGAAAGAACATGGAACATCGTCCTATTGGTACCATCCCCAATCAATTGAGCTCGCTCGCTGCTTAAAAGATGAAATAGTAAAAGCCACTGCTTTCCCAGATTTAGGAGCCCGTTACCAAAATCTTGCTTTAGCCAGACCAACAGCAATGCCAGCAGTTTTGTTAGAAGTCGGCTTTATGATTAACCCAGATGAATTTGCCCAATTGCTTGACCCAACAATACAGGAGAAAGTAGCAAAGGCAATTTGTAATGGCATTGTTATCTATATGAATGGGGACAACCCCAGTACTCCATTTTCGAAATAATGGCTAGACCGTATCGCCCAGTGGGCGGCTCCCGAGCCACCCCTACAGGACAGATATTGGCGAAGGATCAATATTCGAAGCTTTGGAATCACAGCACTAGTCCATCAACTTGATGGGTCATAATACTACCGTTCAGACAACATAGCCCCTAAAGGGTCTAGTTTAAATATGCGCTCCAGCTCCTCGCGATATGCCAGATTAGTTAGTGCCTCTGGGGAAAAAAGTTCATCCTCCCAATAACTTACCTCCCTTCCGCGCAACTCTTCTATACGCTTCACCAAGCTCGGGTGCAACTGGTCGTCGTGCATTTGTTTTCCGTTTCTAGTTATTTAGGACATCTTGAGCAACAGTTTTTAGATAGTTGCCAGATATAATTGTTTTGTAGTATGGCTATAGGTCAGCAGGACGGGGGATTTTCAGAAATTTTGTCAATCAGATTTTCGATTGTCAGTTTAATCGACTCCGCCAAAAGAGCAAGACTTGACTACTGGGGTTTTTAGGCATAATCTGCAATAGAAAGAATAAATAATCCATTATTAGTCCTTGTCCAAGTTCTCCTTCCCTAAGATATACGAAGAGGCTTGATAATAGCCAAACCCAAGCCCAGACAGAGTCTATGCTTAATAAATAAGCAAGCTTTCGGAAGTGCTACCATAAGAATAGAAGGGCGATATTCCCCTATTTAGGACGGCAAACTATGAACCTAAAATTACGTCTAGAGCGACTTTGTGACAGCCGAGCATGGGTACGTCTACATTTTTCCGATGGCACCACCCTAACCGGACGGGTTTTGCGTTTGGGGCACGATTACTTAGAGATGGAGTCTTACGGGGATTTTGACAAACCCACTTCACGTGATTATTCCAAACATCTCGTTCCTCTTAGCCTGGTCAAATTAATAACCATTGAATCATCTGCCTTCGCTGAGGCGGAAAGACAGCGCTTAACCTATCAATCTCAACTGGAAACAGGGCATGAGGCCTATCCAGAGATAGAAAAGTAATATCTATCAGTCCTTATTAGATTTAACCGCTTGGTGATTCGATGCCCCTTCAGTCTTACGGACACGTAATTGACGCCGGCGCTTATCTGTCCAACCATCTAT
>Ga0206887_10147_pt1 | contig 16752 bp, 9 predicted proteins | sample Alteio_BWOrgHeat_89_FD_153248 | JGI IMG/M metagenome (GOLD analysis project Ga0206887, IMG submission 153248) | Enriched cells from forest soil in Barre Woods Harvard Forest LTER site, Petersham, Massachusetts, United States - Alteio_BWOrgHeat_Nextera3 ...
ATTTCCCGTCGACGTACCGCGCAATGTATCCGTCATACAAGTCTGTGCGCAAGGCATGCATCCAGTTCTCGATGCGTGTTGAGACGGTAATCCAGATACGTCCCTTTGAGTCGCGCAGAACGAAGTTGACCTTCCCAATCGCCTCACCTTCAATGCTATCGGCCAAGACATGCGATTCGCCAGAACGTGTCATGACTTCGAGGCGATCCGTGCCGAAATTGGAGATGAGAATATCTCCGTTCGGAGCGAATGCCAGCCCGTTGGGCAGAGTGCCGGTCAGGTAGCGTGTGGCTTCGTCACCGGCATCTGCAAAATAGTCGGAAATACGCTGCGTCACGATCTCCTGCGTGCCATCGTGACGCATACGCACCACACCGCCTCGTGAATCTGCAGACCACAGTGTTCCATCGCGTTCTGCAAGGATGCACTCTGGGCGCTGTAAGCCTTCGCCGATGTACTGTAGGGAATTTGTATCGATGCCGAAATCAAGAATGGGATTAGACATGCCGCAATCCTTCGTAATGCTCGATCTGGCGGCAAGGGTTCACGCCACCGTATTGCACATTATGCAATATAGATTGCAAGGTTAGCATGAGGCGAGCGAGCGGGATGGTCCTAGGAAGAGGTGTAGAGGGGAAACTATTCTGACTGTTCGGAAGTGTTCAGCAGAGCCGCAATACCGGCGGCCACACGGAGAACCTTCCTGCTGTAGCTGGGATATTGTTCTTTCAGGAAACGCGAGTCCGGTGCTGAGATTCCAATGGAGCCGACGATCGATCCATCTTCGAGACGAATGGGGGCAGCGATGCAGCGCATGCCGGCGGCGTATTCACCTTCATCTGTTGCATAGCCACGAGTCTTGATTTCATGGCATTCCTCCAAAAGAGATTTCAAGCTCGTGATGGTGTTTTTCGTGTGCCGCGTGAGTGCTCCCTGACCAAACTGCGACTTTAGTTCGCGTTCGTCGGCATCAGCCAATAAAGCTTTTCCGTGCGCGGTGCAATACAGTGGCACCAGTTCGCCAGTTTGGCCAGCAACCGCGATGACGTGGTTCGCGTGGGCCGAATCGATAAAGAGTGCGCTTTTACCCTCTCGGACGGCCAGGTGGGCTGTTTCGTTAAGATCGTTTGCCAGCGTCTTCAGTTCCTTATGCGCGACACGGACCAGCATGTTGCTCCAATCGTACTGGTGCGACAGCGTCCACATGGATGGCCCAAGGATGTAGTCCTTGCGTCCAGGGGGGCAGGAAAGAAAGCCACGGCGACGAAGGGTATGGGCCAGCCGGAAGGCGCTGCTGCGGTCCACTTCCAGGGCTTCGGCCAGTTCTGAGAGTGTTACCGGCTGCTTGGAAAGCGCCACCATCTGGATGATGGTTAGGCCGCGGTCAAGGCTTTGGATGAAAGGGACGAGCGGTGATTTCTTCGGAGCCATGGACTTTGCCTTCTCAGCCCCGCAGACTCCCGCCATCTTTCGGGAATACCGGCTTAGTGCCATTCCCTGAGGTGTGTGCTGGTGAGAAAGCCTCGGGCGCTTCTCAGATTCATCCTCCACCATATCACCCTGTCGCTTCGCCATGCGAAGGCTTGAGAGGCGCTCCTTAGGAGCCTCCTCATCTCATTTGAGATTGCTGCCTTCCAGTGCAATCATGCGTCCTCACTGTCGTCCAAAAGGCAATCTCTGCTGCACACATTACGAGATGCGGTCGGACGAGACGATTGCCCTCAGACGCGATCAGAAAGGATCCTGGTATGGCGATGAAGGGATCTTGCAGATATTGCGATAACCGAGCCTTGACGCTTTTGAGATGGAACGTTAAGATTTGCTCGTTGCACAATACGCAAGTAATTAAGTGAAATACGCAACGAACTCATTCCGGGGTGGAGATGGACTACTCGAGCTTCAACTTACAAGACAAGGTTGCCATCGTAACGGGTGCATCGCAGGGTATAGGGCGCGCCATCGCTCTGGGGCTGGCTCAGGCAGGGGCGCATCTGGTTCTCTCCAAGCATCCCGGGCCCAGGCTGGAAGAGATTCAGAATCTCAAGCAAGAGATTGAAGCACTGGGTCGGCGTGTCCTGATTGTTCCGGCAGATGTTGGGATAGTAGGTGACGTTCAGAAGTTAGTGGATAGTGCTGTCGCGGAATTTGGACGCATTGATATCCTTGTCAATAATGCGGGCTGGACGGGGACCGGACCTGCCCTGGATGTCAGCGAAGAAGAGTTTGATAAGACCATTACGGCTTCGCTCAAGAGTGTCTTCTTTGCGTCGCAGGCAGCGGCAAAAGTGATGTTGCCTCAGGGCGGCGGTCGCATTATTCAGATTGGGTCTAACTTTGGTGTTATCGCGTTTAAGAACCGCGCGCTCTACGCTGCAGTAAAGGCTGCCGTACATCATTTAGCGAAATCGCTTTCGCTGGAGTGGGCACAGCAAGGTGTTCTGGTAAACGTTGTTGCGCCATGTATCACTGAAACGGAATCGCGTAAAAATATTCTTGAAAAGCCCGGCTACAAAGAGTGGGCGACGCAAGAGATGATTCCGCGGGGCCGTTGGAACCAGCCTGAAGATCTGGTGGGCGCGGTGTTATTCCTGGCGAGTCCTTTCGCCGATATGGTGGTAGGACAAACGCTGATGGTTGATGGCGGCTGGACGATCCACTAACGAGTACACGTGAACTCCTAAACGAGAGCTGACGACGAGGACGAAGATGAAGTTGGTGGGTAAGATCGCGCTTGTGACCGGCGCAGGACAAGGTATTGGTAAGGGAATTGCTGAAGTTCTTGCGGATGAAGGTGCAGACATCGTCATCAATGACATTTATGCCGATGAGCGCTGCGACGCATTGGCCGAGGCTATTCAAAAGAAGGGAAGGCGCTCGAACAACAGTTTCTCGCCGGTGCTGTCACGCAGGACGTGTTATTCGCAACCGGCCGCGGCATCGCACCGTGGATGGCCAGTGTGACCTTCGGCGGCGCCGATCTGCAGACGCTTTATATTGGCTCCCTCCGTGGTCAACGCATCCCCTATTTCCGCGCGCCTGTACCAGGCTTGCCTATGGTCCACTGGCACGAATCCCACTAACGATCCCGATACAATCTCGCCAGATGAATCGATGGGGACAGCAGAAATGCTGTCCCCATCATCTTGTAAGCACTACTTTCTCATTAGCATATATTGCGTATTACGCAATCGTGCTTGCGTCTTTATGACGAGAAGAGCACAATCCTTGAAACGACTTTTCGAGGTTTTCGCCGTGTCCAATACCGCAACTCTTCCTGATTTGGCTGCTGAAACTGCTTCGCCACGTCTGATCCCCCACTGGATCGGCGGCGCCGCTGTACCCGGTACATCCGGTCGTTTAAGCGACATCTACAATCCCGCAACAGGTCTGGTACAGGCTCGCCTTGCATTGGCAAATGGTACGGAACTCGCAAGTGCTGTGGCCGCAGCCAAAGCAGCATTTCCAGAGTGGGCTGCATTTCCTCCACTGCGCCGTGCACGCATCCTGTTTCGCTTTCGCGAGTTGCTGGAAAAGAATACCGATCGCATTGCAGCAGCCATCACATCGGAACACGGCAAGGTCCTCTCCGATGCGAAGGGCGAAGTAACACGCGGGTTGGAAGTGGTTGAATTTGCCACCGGCATCCCGCAACTACTGAAGGGCGATTTTACAGAGCAGGTAGGCACAGGAATCGATAGCTGGAACATGCGGCAGCCGCTGGGTGTCGTCGCAGGCATCACACCTTTTAACTTCCCAGCCATGGTGCCCATGTGGATGTTCCCTGTAGCCCTGGCCTGCGGCAACACATTCATCCTGAAGCCAAGCGAACGAGACCCCAGTGCAGCGCTCATCCTCGCAGAACTTCTGAAAGAAGCGGGCCTTCCCGACGGTGTGTTCAACGTACTCCACGGCGACAAAGAATCCGTGGATGGGTTGCTGGATCATCCGGATGTGCAGGCGATCAGCTTTGTAGGATCAACCCCCATCGCGGAGTATGTCTACACACGTGGCACGGCAAAGGGAAAGCGCGTCCAGGCACTCGGCGGCGCAAAGAATCACATGATCGTAATGCCAGACGCAGACCTCGATCAGGCAGCCGACGCGCTCGTTGGAGCTGCCTACGGTTCCGCCGGCGAGCGTTGTATGGCAATCTCAATCGCTGTAACGGTAGGCACCCACACAGCAGACGAACTACGCGAAAAACTGCTGGAGCGCATCGCCAGGCTAAAGATAGAACCCGGAACAGAAGCCACTTCCGACATGGGACCGCTGGTAACAAAGCAGCATCTTGAGCGCGTAAAAGGCTACCTCAACCTAGGCGTGCAGGAAGGTTCAGAGTTGGTTGTAGATGGCCGTAACTCCGCACTGCCAAAGGGCGACGGCTTCTTCCTGGGCGCTTCCCTGTTCGATCATGTAAAGCCGGAGATGAGCATCTATAAGGACGAGATCTTCGGACCGGTGCTCGGCATTGTGCGGACGAATAACTTCCAGACCGCGCTGGACCTCATCAATCAACACGAGTTCGGCAATGGCACGTCCATCTTCACGCGCGATGGAGATACTGCTCGCGCTTTCACACACGCGGTTCAGGTGGGCATGGTAGGCGTGAACATCCCTATTCCCGTCCCGATGGCGTTCCATAGCTTCGGCGGCTGGAAGCGCTCACTGTTTGGCGATCATGCGATGCACGGCCCCGAAGGTGTACGTTTCTATACACGCGTCAAGACAGTGACGGCCCGCTGGCCTACGGGCATCCGGGTAGGTGTAGATACCACCATGCCAACACTCGGCTGAGAATGTCCCAAAAAGAATGGGCTCCCATCTGGGAGCCCATGGGGACACAGAACGTTAATCCTGAAAACCAAGACCTTCAAACATTTGGTAATTATCCAAACTCGTTGCTGGCGCAAAGAAACACACGACCTTCATCACTTCATTGCTCGTGTTCTGCAACATATGAGGTTTTCCTTGTGGGAAAAGAACCATGCTGCCGGTTCGCACCTCACCAATCTCTCCGTCAATCCACACGCGTCCGCTACCGCTGACAAGATAGATAACTTCTTCGCCGTGGGGATGAGAGTGCGCAGGCCGTACCTTTTGACCGGGCTGTACCTCAATCATGGCCACGCTGCAATGCTCTGCGCCAATGGTCTCTTTTGTTACAACCCAGCGCAACATCCGCCCCGGTAGATCCAACGCCTGGATATCGCTTTCATGCACGATGGGCAATGCCATGCCTGGATTCCTCACTTTCCCGCTCACCATCCACTTCCAATACTTTTCTGGCTAGAGCCGGTCCTGAAATTCCAAACACTTCCACTAACTCTTCATACGTTGCGGAGTGTATGAACTGCGGCTTGCCATGCGCATCCAGCGTATTCACCGTAAATACAGTGGAAGATGGATGGAACTCACGATGACGGTAAAGCACCTTCAGATAGTTCTGCCAGATATAGCCGTTGTTCTGCTCGGCAAAGATTAGCTTCTTTCCCGAACGATGCAATTGCAGTAACAACTCTTCATCGATAGACGGCATATCCACCACAGTGACGCCAATACCCTCCTCTGCGCAAAGACGGGCAGCCTCCAAAGCTTCATGCGTTCCACGTCCACTGCTGATGAGAGCCACCGTATCCGTGTCCGTCTGCTTCAGGACATGGCCCGTGCCAAACTGAAAGATGTACTCCGGCCCATACAAAACAGCGGATGCTGTTCGCATAACTCGGACATACAGTAAGCCTTTGTTGCCCTGCATGGCCCACTTCATCAAAGACAGCATCTGCGGCGGACAGGAAACGTCAATGATCTTCAGATGTCCCACAGCATCAAATGTGGTGATGTCATCGTTGCCCATATGAGTGGCGCCATTCGTACGTGTCTCGAAATTGGACGCCGTAGCAAGAAAGGTCAGGTCAAGGCCATGACCTTCGCTCAGCCACCCATCGGTCGCTGCAATTGCCTCAAGCCTTTCCTGCTGTCCCACTGCGATACGCCGCATCACTTGCCAGTTAAAGAATGGGCAGAACGTGCTGGTCCATACCTGCATTCCAAGCGCAGCCATGGCTTCGCCAATCAACATCATGTTGGCTTCCGCAACACCCACATTCAATGCTCGCGCCTGATCCACGGCAGCCACACCCGCTTCCAGCCCACTGGTAGATGCAAGATCAGAATCGATGGACACAACGCGGCGATCGCGTGCAAAGACCTTCATCGCTGCGGTGACAATCTCTGCGGCGGCGTACTGCTTTCCACGATCCAATCGTGGCAGAGCAGCATCATCGTAGTGCACCGCTTTTGAACGCACTGGGACTCGACGTGTAAGCACTGGGCCGATCACCTGTGAGAAACCATCAGATTCGTCCAGATGCATGCCCCTCGCCGCTCGTCGCAATAGCTGGGCGATACGCTTGTCTTCCTGAGTGCCATCGAGTTTGACCAACAACTCTTGAAACTCCTCTACGCGTGCCGCACGACGTGCACTCTGCAATTCGCCCTCTTGCTCCAGCAATGCATCGCCAGTAGTGACTTTATGCTTGTTCATGAAGTCACTGAACGCACCGTAGCCCTTCGTTGTATTGCAGATGATGGCTGTCGGCTTACCATTGCGTGGCCCGTAACGGAATTGTTCCAACGCGGCCACAATACCGTTGTATTGTGTGGCGTCTACACTATGCGCATTCCAGCCAAAGGAGCGGAAGACTTCATCCAGCGGCGGCATCGGAAACAGTGTGCGGTTGTGTACATCAAGCTGGCCATGGTTTCGGTCAACCAGAACACACAAATTATCCAGATGGCTCTGGCCCGCGTACATGATGGTCTCCCAACAGGTTCCCTCCTGCAGCTCACCATCGCCAACCATCGCATATGAATCGAACCGTGGACTGGTTCGCCCTGCAATGGCAAATCCTTGCGCTACACCGATACCCTGCCCCATCGGTCCGGTGGCAATGTGGATGCCAGGCAGCACAGGACCGGGATGCCCATTGAGTAAGCTATGGTGCGAACGTGAACCCACCAGCAACTTCGCATCGAAATAGCCAATCTCCCCGTAGATGGAGGCGAGGGTGGCAACAGCATGTCCCTTGCTCAACGTGAAGATATCTTGACCACGCCGTGTTGGATCTACGATGTCAAGCGAGAGAAATCCACCGTAGAACAATGCCACCATGGGAATCGTGGCAGAGAATGCTCCACCCGCATGCAACCCATTGTCGACAGCAGTGCGGCTCTGAGAAAGCGTTAGCAACCGTATGTCTGAATCCTTGATCGCAAGCAGTCGCAAGAGCCCTTCACGAATCAAGTAGTGGGGCTGTGAGAGCAAAGCCTCTCCAAAAGCAAATAGTGTTCCCATCTTCATCTTGTTCCAAAGTCCTTATGCGTTACAGTCACTTATCGTTTTGATGGCAGAGCGAACACATAATATCCCTGCGCGGGCGGCGCATCACCTGAAGTTTCCTTTGCCAGCGGACCATCGCTGTTCTGATGCGCTCCCACATCAGTTCCAGCAAGTACCGTTCCAGGTCTTGCGCTGATCACGATATATTCCCTGCCATTCACTTCATACACGGCAGGAATGCCTTCCGGCGCTGCAGGCAGCTCTTTCTCCCACAGAACCTTTCCGGTGTCCTTGTCATAAGCACGGAACTTGGAATCAGATTTCGTTCCAGAGAAGATAAGGCCACCAGACGTGACAGCGACACCGCCACGAGGCCAGTAACTCCCGGTCCCCTTAATCCCCTTCGCCTCGAGTCGCGTGATTCCTCCAAGAGGAACCTGCCATGCAATCTTGCCGCGATTCAAGTCGTACGCAGTCAACGTCAACCACGGACCCTTAATAGCAGGCAGGCCATCTTCCGAATCCATATAGCCGTAACCCGTCCAATAACGTTGACCAGCGGTCTTAGGCGGTGGCGCCAGCAACGCGTCCAGATTCGGTGGAGCTTTAGCAGTAGACGGACTCTCAAGATACGCAACCAGCGCATCAAGATCGGTGTTTGTGAAATCGGCGAATGCAGGCATCGGCGATTGCCCGTTGTGCACTGTCTCTTTCACACGAGACGAGCCAATCCGTTCCACAACGCCCTTTAGTGAGGGGATAGCAGGTGGCTGCCCCTGCTGCTCCGCAAGATGGCACGCCTGGCAATTCTGCTTGTAAAGCACCAAGCCAACTGTGGATGGAGGGCCTTGGATCGGGCGACGGGGCGCTCGTGGCTCCAGCTTCAACAACGAAGGTGCGTTTTTGGCTTGAACATAAACAAAGCCCGCATCAGGATCAGCAGCGAGCGCGCCCCAATTCGCTCCGCCTCCATTTCCAGGCGCCTGAATAGTGTTCTGCAGCGATGGTGGAGTGAATAAGCCGTCGTTCTTGGCCTCACGCACCAGCTTCCGCAATCTCTCCTGCTCTGCGGGTTGCTGAATATAAGGATTAATATCGTCGGCAGTAAAGCTCTGCCGAACAAATGGCGGCACTACAGTGGGGAAAGGCTGTGTCGGCCAAGACTGCTCGCCCGGTACGGTTGAGACCGGTACAGGGCGTTCTTCAATAGGCCACAGCGGCTCACCCGTAACACGATCCAAAACATACAGAAAACCATTCTTGCCCGCAGCTGCAAGCGCATCAACAACCTTGCCATCATGCTTCACAGTGATCAGCTTGGGCGACGCAGCCAGATCGTAATCCCACAAATCGTGGTGCACAGTTTGAAAGTGCCAAAGGTACTTTCCGGTCTTCGCATCCAAAGCAAGGATGCAATTTGCGAACAGGTTCATGCCCTTTCTGTCCGCACCATAAAAGTCATACGTGGCCGAACCAAGCGGGAAATAGGCAATGCCACGCTTCTCGTCAATAGAGAATTCTCCCCATGTATTCACACCGCCTTCGTGTTGCCACGCATCGGCTGGCCAGGTGTCATAACCGAGCTCACCCGGGTGTGGGACCGTATGAAAACTCCACGCCAGCTTGCCCGTAATCACGTCGTAAGCACGTATATCTCCGGGCGGTGAACCGTAGTCCTCACCAGGAGCCGACCCCATAAGGATGAGGTTTCCGAAGATCTTCCCAGGCGTGCTTGACTGAATGGATCGAACCTTCGATGGATCGCGCCCCAGCCCTTCTTTTAGATTCACGCCCCCATTCACTCCAAAGGACGTGATCAATGTCCCCGACTTCGCATTCAACGCATGTAATTCGTTGTTGCTTGCAAACAGGATGCGGCTATCGGTTCCATCGCTGCTCTTCCAATAGGTAAGACCACGATTGGTAATGCCACGAGGATTCTGCGTGTCATAGACCCAGATCTCTTTGCCCGTGACGGCATTCAGAGCCGCAATGCGGTTGCTCCGCCCCAACACGAACATCACACCATCAACAACGATTGGGTTTGAGCCAAATAGCAAGCCGTTGTTGCCGGCTGGATAAAACCACGTCTGCTGCAGCTGGGCTACGTTCGTCTTGTTGACTTGTTTCAGAGAAGAATACTGAGATGCATCCGAGCTACCTTCGAACTGAGACCAGTCAGCGTACCGCTTGTGCTGTTCCGCACGCACAGTGGTCGCCTGTTTGCTGGAAATTGCCACCATCAATGTTGCGGATGCGCATAAGCTCGCGCCGATGAACTTGCGATATTGCATGAAGTCTCTTCCCTAAGAATTCTTACCTACAAATTTCGCGACAAACACCCCGTGCGCCGTTTAGCACACGGGGCGTTTGAATTGCTAGAAGACCAGGCGCGCGTGCATCTGGATCTGCCTCGGATCAAATGCATTCATGTTCACAGTTCCGAACGTGCTGCTCGTACCCAGACCAGGGATCAGGCCTCTGCTCGCATTGTTCACGAGATTGGGTGATCCAAGTCCTCCCACATAGGCTCCGTTGTATTCAGCGGTATTCAACAGATTCGTCGCTTCCGCTGCAACATCCAGTTGGAAGCGCTCAAACAGCGGGAAGCTTCGCCGTAGACTGAAGTCCACGTTGTAACGACTGTTCGTCCGGATGTTTCCGTCCGTTTGAGCATGATTTCCGACCCAGTACAAGTCCTGCACGATGCTTCCGTTCGGAGTCGTAAGCGTGCGGCTGGAATAGGCGCATGCGTTGTATTTCAGCAACGAGTACTTCGCCGGTGTAACTGTTTTCCCGCAAGGAAGGGTGACCGTTGTCGAACCGTTGTACCGCTTCTGGAACTCCTTCGGAAGGACGACATTCTGTCCCGCCACACGATCCAGTCGAGATGTCAGCGATCCATTGTTTGAGAAGCTTAAAACCACTGGCATACCGGATTGCATTGTGATCACGCTGCCGAAGCTCCATCCACCCAACAGCGCACGTCCCACCACATTGCCAAGGGCGTACTTTCCATCCTTCCCGAACTGAGACTTGTAAATCAACGTAGCTACTAGCCGATGTGGCTGGTCAGCAAGACCATAGTTTCGATTGAGCCCATTGTTCAAAAGATCAGGCGTTCCAAGCGAACCACCAGCATTCACACCCTGGCCGTCCTCAATGCCTGTTACGGAGTAATCCAGTTCCTTGCTCCATGTGTAATTCACAATCATATTGAAGCCAGACTGGAAGTTGTGACGCAGCGAAGCCTGCAACGAGTTGAAGTTGGAGTAGCCTCTTGACCCGTTAAGAAACGCTCCGTAAAGCAGAGGATAAGGCGTCTGCGGAATGAACTGCTGAATCGTTGATCCAGCAAGAGCATTCTGGAACGGAAGCAATTGCCCACCTGCTGGCTGATACGGATTTTGCACCAAGGCCGTTGCTGGATTCGATGTCCCATTGTTTGCGATGTACTGACTACGATAGTTCGCAAGAACAGCGGGATCGACGGATTGTAGTGTCTCAAACGGCTGATTACGCGTTGTCAGATTCGACCCATAGGATCCTGCCCACCCAAGCGACAACAGGTAGCCGCCACCTTTACCAAAGGCCTGTTCGAGGAAGACATTTCCTTGCTTCATCAGCTGGTTCTTCAAATGACGATCGAAATACGCACCGGTCGTTCCATACACCTGTGGTGCAGCAGCATTTGCTCCAACTGCTGGCACAAGCGGAGAGGCATCAGTGAATCGAGTAACAGGAACACCTTGCGGGTTTGTGCCAAATGGCAACGCCTGATTGCCTGGAGAGAATGGCGTTCCACCGTAATCGTTCGGGCTTGAGAAGTAACCGGTATTGCTTGGAAGATATGCGAATGCAAATCCGCCGCGAATCACAGTCCCCTCGTGCACCTGGTACGCAAGCCCAACACGAGGCTGGAAGTCAGTGTATTCCGTATCCCACAGGTTTCTGCTGTAACCATTCGTTCCCGGGAAAGCAATCACGCCTTTGCTTCCGAAAGGATTGTTCCGAGTAAAGTCGATACCGGACAGACGGTTATATCGTTCGGTGGGCCCGGGCTGAAGATCCCAACGAAGACCAAGATTAATGGTTAGATTCGGTCGCACCTTCCAGTCGTTCTGTGAATACACCGCGAAGTACTTCGCCGCATATGCCGGCTTCAGATTGGCTCCGGGACGAACGAACCAGACGCCTTCACCCAGCAACATGGTTGCACCTGAGATTCCCTGCAGATTCGGGCTCGTATTACCAGGCGCTTGACCACCACTTGCCGTCACATACCGGAATGAATAGTTGCCTCCGGGATCGGCCGCACAGCAGCCACCGATGTTCGCAGATGCCTCTTCGAAGTCGTTATAGTTGGCCAGCATGACACGGTATTCAGAACCAACCTTATAGGTCCATTTCCCTGCGACCTTCGTCACGCTGCCGTTGATAGCGTGAACCAATTGATGCTCTGCCTTGCTGGCGAACTGTCCAGCAGAAAGTGCAGACCAATTACTGCCACCACCGCTGCCACCAAATCCCGCGGGGCTCACAACGGGCGCGGCACCAGGCTGAGCAAACAAAGCCTGTGTCGCCGTCGGAATTCCAAAGCTGCCGTAGTCAGTAAATCCGGAATGATTACCTGCGTAGTTGTAGGTGTTGATTCTCGTCACGCCATAGCGTACGTCAACATACAACGTAGGCGAAAGCGTCATCGTATCGCCAATCTGTCCATACGGATTCTGATCCTGCGTGGTTGTCGGTGCGTTATTGAACGGAGCTGTACCAAACGGACGTGGTTGGGAGATCGTCCCGTAATCGATGCCGCCGCTTGCATAGAACGAATGACGTCTCCACTTGAAGTCGAGACGATTATTGGACGATTGACGACGCACCATATTCACCACAGTGGCCGTGAAGTTGTTGGTGTTATAGACATCATCCGGCGTACGATTCGGCAGCGGATAATAGCTAAACATCTTCACCGCATACGGATTCGGATTCGGAATGATTGAATTTGGAATCTGCGCACGTTCGTACAGGTTCGCGCCACGCTGCGTCACGTTGAATGGATCGAACAAGAGCGCAGGCACAGGATTTCCGTTGGCATCCTGCTGGAATGTCTTGCTGAAATCTCCCACGCGTTCCAGAGCGGTAGGCACAGTCTGAAGATACGTCTGCCCCTGGTTGAAGCGCAGGTAGTGGTAGCTGGATGAAAAGAAGATCCGATCACGCCAGATAGGGCCTGTGATCGCTCCTCCGAAGTCGTTCACCTTGAACGCGGGGCGTCGGATTCCCTGTGCTTTATTGCCCGGCGAATTTGCATTCAGGGCTTCATTACGAATCATGTAGGACACCTGTCCATGAAACGCATTCCCACCAGACTTCGTCGTAATTGCCATCACAGAATCGCCACGGCCATAGTCCGCGGTGAAGTTATTCGCAATCACGCGAACTTCCTGAATACCTTCGGTGTTCGGTACGATCGCTGCTTCGTTAAAGCCATTTCCCGTAATCGGAAGACCATCGAGCTGGATGTCGTTCTCATACGCTCGACCACCATTCACACCAATAGCGGAAAACTGAGCACGTCCCGCAACACCTACACCAAACGAATTCAGATTCTGCGTGCTTGCGGACGTGTTGCGAGGCTGAACGCCATTTTGTAGCGTCGCGTAGTACAGCGGATTCTGCGTGATGTTCGGGATGGCTTCAATCGTCTGAGCGTCTACAGCTCCAGACACGGTGCTGCTTTCCGTCTGAATCTGAGCCGCGGAAGCATTCACTTCCACCTGCTCAACAGAACCTCCAACAGACAGCGTGCTATCCACTTTCACTGTCTGCGAAGTGTTCAGCACAACGCCCTTCGCCTTGAAGTCTTGGAAGCCGCCCTTGCTCACCGTAACGGTGTACTTACCAGCGGCGAGATACGGAATGGTGTATTGTCCGGAGCTCGAAGCATCTGTGGTTTGAGTTTCATTGGTAGCTTCGTTCGTTACGGTCACCTTAGCCCCTGGCAAGAGTGCGCCGGTGCTGTCGATAGCTGTCCCGGTAATTGTGGCGGATCGAATCTGTGCGCTCGCAGATGAGACAAGTACGGCGGCAAGTGCGACTGCCGATCCAAAACTCTTTCTGTAGTACATGGGTTGGCCTCCAACTACGTGTTGCGTATTATGCAATTCTTCTTGCGTGAACGAGAGAAGGCTAGCAACGTTAAACAGAATTCGTCAAGGATTAAAAAATATTTTCAGACGATTGCTGTAATGCTTGCTGGCGCTTGATAGCGCAACAAAATGTCGTCTTCCATGCGACTAAACACAGCCGCTTTCGTAATCCAGAGAAACACTCGTGTCTGTGCCACGGTTATAAAGCCGCTGTAATCACTCCGCGCTTTAGAGGTGTGCAATCTTCCTGTACGCGCACGTGTACACAAGAGCAATCGGTATCTTCGCCGAAATTGCTACGGCGATACCAATAGCGCGTGTACACGCAGGCTCTCTATCGTCTGCGAGGAAATTGGTGTCGTTACATTACTTCAAAGGAGGTAATGTAACGACACAAATACAAGTACGCACAGTCTCATCCCTCTGCCCGCCACGACTTTGCTGGCGTTTACCGTGATCTATTTTTCCTTAGTGCGAACCGGTCGTTTGGGTCGTGTATTCCAGTAAATGTCTGTTCCAAAACGCGTGGACGTTACGATATCCAGCACACCATCACCATTCAGGTCCACGGCAAGCACATCTGACCCCGCGCCACTGTGTGTATCGATAAGCTCAGGAACTAGCTTCGCGCCGCCAGGTGCCTTCGCATCATGCAATGTCTTGTACCAATAGAGGACTGGGGCGTCTCGCGGATCAGGATCAAGGTTCGTATCCAGATGCGAAAAGTATCGTTTCCCGACAATGAAATCGGTAAGGCCATCTCCGTCTACATCTCCAAAACCAGATCCGTGCAGTTCGGAGAAGGTGACATTTCCTGCATTTGCAGTGGTGAAATCATCCATCACCATATGTTCGACGAAACTGATATTCCCGTTTTCACGCTTCTGTTCATACCAGGCAAGTCCCCACCCGTGAGAATTCAATGAAGTGACAATGTCATTCAATCCATCGCCGTTCACATCGTAGACAGCCATAACGCTGCCTCCCATCATGCCGCGCCCATACTTCGCAAAAGCCTGCGGATGATACGTCCAGGCAACATTTGCAGCGTTCTGCGCGGGCTGCTCCCACCATCCAAATGGATCGATGATGTCCATGCGACCATCGCCGTTTACATCCCCCACGCCAATGCCATGTGAAGCGCCATATCCCTTCTCAGAGATGTTATGAATCGTCCAGGGCTTTGTAGGATCGGAAGCGTCGGGCTTCAGATAACGAACGTATCCTTCGCCGGAACACACCAACTCCGGCTTGCCATCACCATCCACATCGCGCAAAACCGCAATCTCGCTTTGCACGGCCGAGCCAACGGTGTACTTATCCCATCGACGATTCCCCCCTTTGGGATTGATGTAGAGCTGGATGCCTGGACCATTACCAAACATCACAGTCAGAACATCGGGCCAGCCGTCCCCGTTGAAGTCCGCTGCGAACTCCATCGTCGAATCGGTAGCAAATTCTGTCGTGGGATTTGAGCTAAGAGCCAGCCATATTTCACGCGTCGTTCTGTAATCCGGACCGTAGTAGATATAGGGCCCGGAAACAATGTCCAATACACCATCGTGGTTGAAGTCAGCAGCAGCCGTGCCCCACGAATAATAAAAGTCGTTGAGCTTCTGCTTGCGGAAACCATCGCCGACCTTCTCAGCGTCGCGGACCTTACGATTCAGATCCTTTAGGGCCAACTTGCGAAAGCTGACCCGGCCTCCACTTCCCACATAAAGCCCAACGCGCCCGTATCCTTCTTCTGAGATCGCACCTTCCTGATGTCCATCATTCAGAAAAGATCGAACAGTATTCGCATCGAAGAAACTCTCAACGCGATTCCAATCCCCGACTTTCAACGAAGTATCAGGGGCATGCAGAGGCAACACAACAGTGTTAGCATTTCTTGGCCGTGCAGCCCCCGCGGTCTGAGGCTTTGCTGGAGGAGGGGTCACCCGCTGCAGCAGCCCACCACGGGCTAACAAGTCCCTGCGAACGATCTTGCCATCTCGATCGATGGAGACAGCAAACGTTGGAAGCGAAGTTTCGCTGAAAGAAACAAGAACGCCTTTCAATCCCCCATCGGACGTCGGTTCTGCGCGCAACAGAAATCCTGCATCGCAAGGATTGCTGCAAAGGAATTCACCATAAAAAGCCACATCCTGGTAAGACTTGTCCGAAAGGAGCCATGCGCCATTCGCTCCACCGTGGCCAACAATGCTATCTCCCTCTGGCTGCCAAGATCCGCTCCCTTTCGATGACCATGCATGCAATGTGTTGCTCTGATACCGAATATCTGGCTGAAAGGACTGCGCTCCGGCGCTCAACGTGGAACATGCAGTACTAAGGAATAGCAAGAAGGTGGCGAGATGCTTCATAGGAAGTTACTCCAGAAATGAGCGTGACTTGTTGCGAACTTTGCTTGTGACCTGAACCGCTTAGTATGCGAGTTATGGAAGAGCATAAGCGTAGATTGTTGGATGGGCCGGCGTGGCACCATTGCCACCACCTGCAACGACGACAACATACTGTTTCTTATTTGCACCCTGATAGGAAATTGGAACAGTAAACCCGTTTGAGTTCAGAGTTGTCTCCCAAACTTTCTTACCGTTGTGCGCGTCAAAGGCACGGAACTTCTGATCCTCTGTGGCGGCAATAAAAACAAGGCCGCCCGCAGTTGCGATTGGTCCGCCGGTATTTGTCCTGCCAGTCGTTGGAATCCCCCTCGCATCGAGTTCTGGAAACGAACCCAGGGGAATACGCCACGCAATCTCGCCCGTGTTCACATTCACGGCACTCAACTCACCCCACGGCGGTGCCTGGCAGGGCCACGGTCCCACTTGAAACAGGTCTTTGACACCAGCTGGCGGATGATCTGGACCAACACGACTATATGTCCCGTCTTTTTCCTTCACCAACTTGCTCAGCATGCCTTCACTCTTGGAATTCACAAAGAGCAAACCAAGTTTCGGATCGAACGCAGTTCCGCCCCAATTTCCACCGCCCGTCCATCCCGGAAACACGATACGCAGCTTGGGACCATACTCGGCATAGGGGCCTCCCATCAGAACACCGCCCTCCAAGCCAAGTAAGTCTTTGCAAGCCTTATCGTGCTCGGGAGTCAGATTTGCCATCTCAGCATCTGTGCCTTCGAAATGATTCAGACTCAATGCCGCGGGCTTAACCGGAAATGGCTGTGTCGGAGAAGGTTCATCACCCGGTGGCACGTTGTCCGCGGGTACGGGTCTTTCCTCAACATCAATGATCGGTTTCCCC
>Ga0206887_10148_pt1 | contig 16700 bp, 15 predicted proteins | sample Alteio_BWOrgHeat_89_FD_153248 | JGI IMG/M metagenome (GOLD analysis project Ga0206887, IMG submission 153248) | Enriched cells from forest soil in Barre Woods Harvard Forest LTER site, Petersham, Massachusetts, United States - Alteio_BWOrgHeat_Nextera3 ...
TGCCGAATGGTGAAATCATCGACGTCTTCAGTGCAGGAGGTACAGCTAGCACTGCGCGTCAGTACAACCTGCCGTTCCTCGGCTCGATTGATCTTGATCCGGCGATTCGCTCTGGTGGTGATCGCGGGCTGCCCGTGTCACTTGGTGGTGAGGATGACGCGAAGGCCAAGGCATACTTCGACATTGCTCGCGAGGTGATGGAGCGCGTCGAAGAAGTGCAGGAAGAGTCAGAGGACGTGCTGGAGATCAACTAGATACGCTGAGTTATTTGGGCCCACGAAAGAGCGTTTGAACCTGCGCTTTGTGGTCAATCTTCAACTCGCGAGCTCGCATCTCTCGATATTTAGCCCGAATTATCAAGAAGATAAGGACTATCCCGACGAGCCTTTTGAGCATGATCCAAAGCATGCCCTAGGCTCCCAGAGCCCCATATGTGAGTGCGCGAAACTCATATATTGGGTTGGGTCGCGATAGAATAAAAAGCAATGGCGGATCTGCGCGAAACCGGCTGGGGTTTGCATGCGCGGCAGCAGGCGATTCTGGCTGCCGCTATTGAGCTGTATGTGCAGACCGGCGAACCGGTGGCATCGCAGGCTCTTGCGAACGTCAGCGGTTTAAGTTCGGCAACCGTGCGCAATGTAATGGTGGAACTTGCTGATGCGGGCATGTTGGAACAGCCGCACACCTCTGCAGGACGAATCCCCACCGCGCGCGCATTTCGTTTGCATGTGGAACAGATTCGCGGAGCGAATCGCATTGCGCCACGCTGGTTGCCCTTGGAGTCGCGCACGCAGATCGATGCACAGTTGCAAGGACTTGGCGGCATTGGAGCGTTCTTTGAACGCACACCGCAGGTGCTTGCTGCGTTGTCCAGTGGTGTGGGATTGGCACTGGCAACGGCGCAGCCCGGTGACTTGTTGGAGCATGTTCACTTTCAGCGATTGGCGTTGAAGAAGGTGCTTGCGGTTGTTGTTACGCGCAGTGGAGCTGTGCGTGATCGCGTGTTGTTGCTGGAGCGCGACCTTTCCATGAACGATCTGGAAACGGCATCGCGCTATCTAAACGAGAACTTTCGCGGTTGGGATGTGGAACGCGTTCGGGCAGAGATTGCTGCGCGTGCTGAAAATGAACGCAGCGAGTATCAGCGGTTGTTGCAGGCGGCAGAAGAGCTGTGGTCGCGTGCTGTGCCGGACGACCGTTCGCTTGAGCAGAGCGTCTATGTGGAAGGTGTCTCAAACCTGCTGGGTGCTGCCGATAAAGACAGTGCAAGCCTGCGTGAGATGCTGGCGGCGCTGGAAGCAAAGGAACGAGTTGTCGCGCTGCTGACGGCGTATGTGACTTCGGAAGAGCGCAGTGTGCGCGTGATCTTCAATATGGAGGAGCGCGTGCCAGAGATGCAGGGCATGGTGCTGGTGGCAGCGCCGGCAGTGGTGGATGGAACGGTACGCGGTACCGTAGGTGTGTTGGCAACGCAGCGCATGCATTACGAGAACACGATCAATGCCGTGGGTTATGTGGCGCAGATGTTCGCGCAGGTCGGAAATGACCCCGGCGATCCGTCGTAACGAACGCATTGCGCACAGTGTTAAGTCAGGCTTTGGGATGTTTTCAGATCGATACAGGAAGTGGATGGGCATGAAGGGAACAGAAGAGACAACTGCGGCAACGGATCAGGAGATGGTGAGCGCGGCGGAAGCGGAAGAGAGCAACACCGCTGCAGGAGCTGAGGCTGCTAGCGTATTGCAGAGTGAATTCGACCAGATCAAAGGCGAGCGCGATCAGTATGCCGATCGCCTGGCGCGTCTGCAGGCAGAATTCGAGAATGCTCGGAAGCGCGAAGCCAAAGAGCGTGCGGAGTTCCGCGACTATGCCGTTGGCAACGCGGCAGAAGAATTTCTTGGTGTGTTGGATAACTTCCAGCTTGCCCTGAAGTCGACGGGATCGCCGGAACAGTTTCGCGCTGGTATTGAACTCATCGCCAAGCAGTTGGATGACGCTGTACGCAATCTTGGTGTGACAGCGGTGGAAACCGTTGGCCAGCAGTTTGATCCGCGCACGATGGAAGCGCTCGGTTCCGTGGAAACGGCTGAGTACCCGGATGACGCCGTGGTGGACGAAATCCGCAAGGGCTACCGCATCAAGGAGCGCCTATTGCGCCCCGCACTGGTGCGTGTGGCAAAGAATACACAGACGCATCAGGCGTAAGCATTGCTGTTGTTGCAGTAAGGATTGAGAGGAAACTTTGGCAGGAGCCACGGTGAAAGCTGACTATTACGAGGTATTGCAGGTCACAAGGACGGCAACGGATCAGGAGATTAAAACCTCCTATCGCAAGCTGGCTATGCAGTTCCATCCAGACCGCAACCCCGGCGATAAGTCGGCGGAAGAAAAGTTCAAGGAATGCAGTGAGGCTTACGGCATCCTGAGTGATCCGCAGAAGCGCGCCGCGTATGACCGTTATGGTCACGCAGGTTTTGGTGGCGCTGCATCGCAGGGCGGTGGGTTCCCCGGAGGCTTTAGTGGCTTCGGCGGCGATCCGCAGGACCTCGGCGATATCTTCGGCGATATCTTTGGTGAAATGTTCGGCGGTGGTGGTGGTCGTCGTCAGTCGCGTGCGCAACGTGGCCGCGATCTGAAATATGACCTGACCATGGAGTTTGAAGAATCCGTCTTCGGCAACGAGCAGGAGATCAAGATCAAGCGCCAGGAAACCTGCGAAGGATGCAGTGGCACCGGTTCTGCCAATGGCAAGCAGCCTGTGACGTGTTCGCAGTGCCGTGGCGCGGGGCAGGTGCGCTACCAGCAGGGCTTCTTCTCCGTGGCGCGTCCATGCCCCAAGTGCGAAGGCAGCGGCGTGAACGTAACCGATCCATGCCAGACCTGCCGCGGCGAAAGCCGTGTCATCCGCGAGCACACCATCAACGTGAAGGTGCCCGCAGGCGTGGAAGATGGCACGCGTATTCGCTATCAGGGTGAAGGCGAAGCTGGAAAGCTGGGTGGTCCCGCCGGAGATCTATATGTGGAACTCCGGGTGAAGGCGCACAAGTTCTTCCAGCGCGATGGGGACGATCTGCACTGCGTTGTTCCGGTCAGCTTCCCACAGGCTGCGCTGGGCGATGAACTTGAGATTGAAACGCTGGAAGGTGCTGCGGTGCTGAAAGTTCCGGAAGGAACGCAGAGCGGCAAGAGCTTCCGCATTAAGGGCAAAGGCGTTCCGCATCTCAATAGCCATGGCAAGGGCGATCTGATCGTGGAAGTGCGAGTACAGACGCCAGCCAAGCTGACCAAGAAGCAGAAGGAACTGCTGAAGGAACTCAGTGAAACCATGAAGACAGACAATGCACCGCAGTCACACGGCTTCATGGATCGTATGAAGGAAATGTTCAGCTAACCATGTTGCTCCGCTTGGGACAAATGACGGTTGCAGTACTCGGCATGGCGCTGATCCTACACTTCGGCATCACGCGCGATCCAGGCTGGGGCGAAACCAGCATGATGCATCCCGTCATCTGGACCATTCATTGGCCGGCACTTGGAGCAGGCATCTTCTGCCTGCTCGTAACCTTCGTTCTTATGGCCTTACTCGGACGAGAATAACGAGTCTTTCAGGAACGTAGTGCTACAGCGATCGCGAGACCCGCGATCGCTGCTGTTTCTGCGCGCAGAATACGCGGCCCCAGCGTCACATGCTGCCATCCGCTGTCGCGAAAGAGCTGCATCTCATCGGCTGTCCATCCGCCCTCCGGACCAATCGCCAAAACAATGCTTGCGTTAGAAGCTGCGGATTCGAGAGCGGCACGAATCGTGTTTTCTTCTTCTGTCTCTGCCAACAGCAGTTTCACGTTGGCGTCCACTGTCGGAAGAAACAGTTTCAACGTTACGGGATCATCGACTTCGGGGACATCGGTGCGACGTGATTGCTGTGATGCTTCACGAACGATGCGCCGCCAGCGCTCCACACGTTTTGCTGCAGCCTGTGCCAGATGCTTTTCAGTGCGTCGGGCAAGAACAGGGGTAATGCGAGCCGCGCCAAGTTCCGTCGCCTTTTCAATTGCCCATTCCAGGTGATCGAACTTGAAGACTGCAAGCAGTAGATGGACAGGCAGAGCGATCTCCGCTTCCTGTTCTTCGTGGAGCGTGAAAGTAACTTCGTCCTCGCAAACGCTTTTTACTTCTGCGCGGTGCAGAAAACCATCGGCAACGACATCAAAAATCTGTCCGGCCTGCGCACGCAGCACACGCGCAAGATGCGCGGCCTGATCGCCCGTGAGTGCGGCTTCTGTGCGTTCTTTGTTCCATGTATCGGCAATCCAACGGCGGCGAGTCATAACTGTTTCAGTGTAGCGAGTGCTGCAGAATCGTGCGCAAACGCAAGGCGGGGAGCGCTCTCGCGCTCCCCGCCTTGAAGTTGCTTTGCCTTGTTGCGTTGCGGCCTTTGCCACCGCTTCGCATTGTCTTGCCGTCTTGACTACTCTCCCTGAGTGAGAAGACTGCGCGCTGCATTCAAATGTTGCAGCTAACGAATGTATAGAAGCACGTGAGAAGAGTGTCAACAAAAAAGTTTATAAAGCTGCGAAGGGAAAGTTCCTTTGCAGCGTCTCGTGTGCACGCATCGAGAAAAACTTGGAGCGACGAGCGCAACTTGAAATCCTTTTGCGATGCTTCGTTTCGTTTGCGGCGTTGCGTATTGCCACGAACAAAAGCCGTCCCGCGATTGGATGATGCATAGTGAAGGATTCTCGTTTTGCTTAGTATCCATGCGGATTTCGTTAGCACTCGATGACGTTCAGCGCGAGTCCGGCGAGAGATGTTTCCTTGTAACGCGACTGCATGTCGAGGCCGGTTTGGTACATGGTACGGATCACCTGATCGAGCGATACTTTGTGTTCGTCGAGTTCGTTCATGGACATACGCGCCGCGTTCACCGCCTTCACCGCTCCCATGCCGTTCCTCTCAATGCACGGGATTTGCACAAGGCCACCGATGGGATCACACGTCATGCCGAGGTTATGTTCCATCGCAATCTCGGCGGCGTGTTCTACCTGTGCGTTGGTTCCGTTTTGCGCTGCGACGAGTCCTCCTGCCGCCATGCTGCAAGCTACACCAACTTCACCCTGGCACCCCACTTCAGCTCCGGAGATGGATGCATTTTCCTTGTACAAAATGCCGATCGCTGCGGCAGTCAGGAAGTAGCGCAAGAGCCCGTCTTCATTGGCTCCGGGAATGAAGTCCAGATAGTAGCGAGCAATCGCTGGTACCACGCCCGCGGCGCCGTTCGTTGGAGCTGTTACGACGCGTCCGCCAGCAGCATTTTCTTCATTTACTGCCATCGCGAACACGGTGACCCAATCCAAAGGTGCGAGAGGATCGGATGAACCTTTCTCACGCAGACGCGCGGAAAGGCGTGGCGCACGTCGGCGTACCTGAAGGCCTCCGGGCAGCGTGCCTTCGTTCACGACACCGCGTTGAATGGTGTCGTCCATCACTGCCCACAGGGCAAGTATGCCGTTGCGCACATCGGAGCTGGCATCACCGGTGCTTTCCGCGCGAGGCCGCAGAATCTTCCGATCGTCGATCATCGCGACTTCATTCGCAAAAACCAGTTCTGCAATGGTGATGTTTGCTGCGGATGCGGACGCTAGCAGTTCTGCCGCACTACGAAAGTTGTAGGGAATGTCCCGCGACGATTCAGGGGTGGCTGCACCGCTCGCGGAGAATCGTTCTGCAGTCACGATGAAACCGCCGCCAATGGAATAGAAAACTTCATCGGCCAGCTTGTTACCCGTTTCATCGAATGCGCTGAACCGCACGCCATTCGGATGCGTGACGACATCAGCATCGGGATACATCTGATCTTTGTGAAAGATCAGATCGTGTTCGCGTTCAAACGCAATGCGCCGCGTGCCGCCGAACAACAAGCTGCCTTCCGCAGCCTCATTCAGGATGGTTTTGTGATGTTGCGGCTCAATGGTGTCCGGTGTTTCGCCTGCAAGTCCGGTGAGCACCGCCGAGTCGGTTCCGTGCCCTATGCCGGTCAGAGCCAGTGAGCCGTACAGATCAATCTGCACGCGTTGCACGCGGTCAAACACGTCGGCTCGCTGCAAGCCGCGAAGAAATGCCTGGGCTGCACGCATGGGGGCAACAGTGTGCGAACTGGAAGGGCCGATACCGATCTTGAAAAGTTCAAAGAGACTAGTCACAGCGCTATTCTAGGCGCTTCGACCAGTCTCTTTTGTGTTGCTCCAATGAGCTGGAATTATTTCTTGCGCTTCGTCGGCGAGGTTGCACCGGGCGTTGTGGTCTGACGAATGTACGCAGCGCTCGCGGAGAAACGCACATTTTCTTTGTCATCGGTCATCAACTGCCGCAATGCAGCGGTGACATCGTCGCCAGGATAGTTACTGAGGATTTCTGCGGCGGTCAGCCGTGCCACTGGATCTTTGGTCTTGGTGGCTTCAATCAGCGCAATCTTGGCGGGGTTCGTTCGTTCTTTACCGATCTGGTTGATGGCAGTAATTTGAGGCGAAACCCCACCGGAACCTCGGAGATAGTTATAGGCTCCCATGCCAATGCCAACTGGCGGAACCAGGATGGTGATGCTTTGTTGGGCCGCAATCTTCATCAGCGCCACTGGGCTATGCAGCGTCCGGTTCGCCTGATGTGTGCTGCCTTTCCAGAAGTTGTAATTGCCAGAGCGCTCGCCTTCAGCCACTGCAAGGAGCACGTCTTCCCCTGAAGGGTCATTCAGCTTCCACAGCGTGCTGGCCGTTGTGAAGACAACCTTTGGGTCTTGATCATTTAACTGGCCGCGCAGTTCATTGGAAAATACGTTCGCGCTGCCGTTCTTCATCAACTCGCCGGCTGCCACAATCGCAGCGAGTCGAACATCAATGTCGGGATCGTGCAGGCAATTGCCGACCAGCTTCTCCGCGCGTTGCTGACCGCCAAGCATGGACAGTGCAGAGATGGCCGCAATGCGTGTGTCGGTGTTCTTTGTGCCGGTGACCCCATCCTCCAACCGCGACCATGCAGCATCGCGCAGCATCTGCGGGCGGGTTTCATTAGCGGCTCCTACAACCGTGCCGTCTGCGGATGAAGATTGGGCGTGCAGTGGCTGTGTGGCAGATAGCAGCGTGAATGCAAGTAGGGCAGGAATATAAAACCTAGGCATGGAATCCTTCCGTCATTTATCGATGCGAAAACGGCTATATTGGCCGCTTCGAAGACACCCTAAGATGGTGCGCCCTCAGGCGCGCGACTCAACAGGAAAAACGTTCGTGGCTTCCTTCTTCTTTAGAAAACGCTCCACGAAACGACGCATCACCTTCACCATGGGTTTTTCCAGATAGATGTGGCTTAGCAAGCCCATGACGGTGGCTAGCAATATACCTGTCAAAACATAGAGCACGCAGGCCGTTGTCCCGAATTGTGGAAACGGTTTCCAGATCATCCGCAATGCACCAAGCGCGAAGAGATGGCAGAGGTAGAGGGAATAGGATGCGTCCCCCAACAACTCCAGCAAACGCAGGTTCCAGGTAACACGGGTGCCGTATTCCGCGCTCAGGATTCCGTAGACCAGCAAAGCTGCTTGCGGTCCCCACGCAAGCGGTCGATAGACGCTGTCCACGAACTTCGTCATCGGATACATCCAGATGAGAGCCACTATGGCCGCGGCAATTCCCAGAAAGGGCGAGACAAGTCGACGTTTCTCATAGAGCGCGCCAATCACCATGCCCGCCCCAAACTCCAGCAGCGGAAGATCGGTGTACACGTGCAGTGGAGGACTGCTGAAATGAATCAGTCTTCCAAGCACTACGAGCGCAATCAGGGCTGCAAGGTTCCCCAGCAGGCGCTTGGAAGGTGGCAGTAGCAATAGAACCGCGAACAGCAGATAGAAGAACACTTCGTACTGAAGCGTCCAGCCAATCGGCAGTACCGGGTTGATGTTGTGCAAGATGGGATGCCACGCCGGAAACAGAAGCAATGACTTTACAACGAACAGTGGCTTCACATATGCGAAGCGAAACGCCTTCGGCAAAACGATCGCCGTGGCGACCATGGCCAGCGTGAAGAACCAGTACGGAGGATAGATACGCGTGATGCGGTTCAGCAGAAAAGGGAACGGACGCGGACGCGACTGCGCAGAGATGTACCAGAGGATGAAGCCGGAGATGACAAAGAAGATGTCGACGCCAAACTCGCCGGAACGCGTGAGGTAGTTGCGCGAGATGACCTCATCTGGGAAATGGCCAAGTGTGTGACGCATCACCACCAGCGTCGCGGCAAACCACCGTAGGTGCTGGATGGAATAGATTTTCTGCTTCGTTTCCTGTGGGCCGATAGAAGGAGCCACAATCTCCGCGGTACTGTTTGAAACCGATAGGTCTGACAACAATTGCTCCTTCGTGTCCCGATCTGGGAAACGGCCCGACGCTATCTCGTTGCGCGTGTTCTTTCACTATAGGAATAAATGCAAACGGGATACAACTGAATAAAACGCCCCTGACGTGATGCCTCTGCGGATGCCTGTTGTGGTTTCCTTCAACAGCATCGTGATACCGCGAGTACACTGCCAATCGGAGACCTCCCCACACAATCATGTTGTTCAAATCGCGTAGCGCAGCCGTGTATGGCATTGATGCTCACCCCATTGATGTAGAAGTGGACTTTTCCGGCGTGATGAGCATGAAGGACGCTACCTTCAGCACGGTCGGATTGCCGGATGCTGCCGTGCGTGAGAGCCGTGACCGCGTACGTGCTGCCATCAAAAACTCCGGATTCGATCTTCCGCCCACTCGCATCACGATCAATCTGGCACCGGCCGACCTGAAGAAGGAAGGTTCGGGATTTGATCTTCCCATCGCCATCGGGATTCTGGGTGCGTACGGGTCGCTGCAGATTAAGGAACTGTCCGACTTCCTATTAGTTGGCGAACTCGGGTTGGAAGGAAACCTTCGCGCTGTACCGGGTGTTCTGCCCATGGCGGTAATGGCGCGCGAACTTGGCATTCGCAATGTAATTCTGCCGGAAGCAAACGCGCGTGAAGCCGCAGTAGTGGATGGTGTGGACGTCTATCCCGTACGAACACTGGCCGAGGTCCGCGAATTGCTGAATAGCTTCGCCTTCGGCGGTCAACATGCTAAGCCGTTAAAGATTAAGCCTGCAGAAGTACTGGACGAACTGCAACATTTCCCCTTGGACTTTAAGGACGTTCGCGGTCAGCACACTGCGAAGCGTGCCATGGAAGTAGCTGCCGCTGGTGGACATAATCTACTGATGATTGGGCCTCCAGGCAGCGGCAAGACCATGCTGGCGAAGCGCCTGCCATCCATCCTTGCGCCACTCACCTTTAACGAGGCGCTGGAGACCACAAAGATTCATTCGGTCGCGGGTGTACTTGAACCCAGCGAGGGACTGGTGGCGCATCGTCCCTTCCGTTCGCCGCACCACACCATCAGTGACGCAGGCCTAATCGGCGGTGGCATGGTGCCCCGTCCTGGTGAGGTTTCGCTTGCGCACAACGGCCTGCTCTTTTTGGATGAGCTGCCGGAGTTTCCGCGCAACGTGCTGGAAGTCCTTCGCCAGCCGCTCGAAGACGGCACGGTGACCATCTCCCGTGCCGCCATGAGTCTCAGCTTCCCGGCGCGGTTTATGCTGCTGGCGGCGATGAATCCCTGTCCCTGCGGTTTCTTCAACGACAAGAGCCGCGACTGTACCTGTACGCCGCCCATGATTCAGAGATACGTCAGTAAGGTCAGCGGACCTTTGCTGGACCGTATTGACATCCATATTGAGGTACCTGCAGTGCAGTACAAGGAGCTTCGGCAGGGAAGTGAGGGTGAGACCTCAGCCCGGATCCGAGACCGCGTCTTGGCCGCGCGTGAGCGTCAGGCGGCTCGCTTTGGAAAACTGGGGGACCAGCAGACCACGAAGCGTCATCGCCCCGTCTATAACAACGCGCAGATGTCCAGCCAGCAGATTCGAGTGTTCTGCGAGCTGTCGAGCGACGCGGAACGGCTGCTGGAGAGAGCGATGCAGCAGCAGGGATTGAGTGCGCGTGCCCATGACCGCATCCTTAAAACTGCGCGGACCATCGCCGATTTGGAAGCCGCCCAGGACATCGCCGTAAAACATATCGCAGAAGCCATCCAATACCGGACCCTGGACCGTAGTCACTGGGCATGAGACTGACTCATCAGGACTTACAGCTAGGCGCCAACTTTTCTCCACAATTTGGAAACTTTGGAGTGATTTCTTCCGAAAATAAGTATTGATAATCAGGGTTGAAGCAATTATGGTGCTTTTGGAGCCGATTTTGGCGGGTTCAGAATGGAACCCTTCGAATCTGCCTCCTGCCGACGCATCCAGGCCGGGCGTTGGTGAATCCCATACACTGGGACATGCGATTCTCAAAGCTGCGCGGATGGCCGGCGCAACGATCCCGAATCGTCCCTGAGATTCAAGCAGTGAAGGCAACGGAGCCTGAAGCGCCGCCGGAAGAGCTGCGCAGTTCTGTGCCGGAACACCTGCGGTGTGCACCTCGTCTTTTGAAGGGGGCATGCTGCACGAAATGTAAAGCTGCGGCAAAGTGCCGTGATCCATACGTCAGCGGATCCTGAAGGACCGCGAGACCTGTTTGAAGAAGGAGAATCATGCGCTCTGATCTGATTTTTGGCGCTCTTACCCACGTCCAGAACCGTTACCAGCTCTGTCAGCTCGCCAGCAAGGCGACGCGCAAGCTGCACAAGCCGAACACCCGTCTGCAGGACACCACGAACGAAGTGTTGGATCGCTTTCGCGAGACTGCCCCCAGCGATCTGAAGACTGGCCCTGAGCCGGCTGCAGTGTTGGAGACCATCGAGGAGCGCCGCGCGGCCTAACTGGCCGCGCGGTTTCCCCGCACCCTGTTTTCTCGCTCCTGCAATACAATCGCTGTACCGTAAACTTGCAGTCCTTGAAGCAATACTGCACCCAAGCTTTACCCGTACCAGCCCGCATCACCCTTCCGCACCGCAACCCCCGCCTTAGATTCACCGCTTCCATACATCACGGAACGAACGTACACAGGTACCCATGACCATTACCGAACTCAAAGAAAAGAGCATTGCCGAACTCGGCAAACTCGCACGCGGCCTTGAAATTCCAGGCACCAGCGCCCTGCGCAAGCAGGACCTCATCTTCAAGATTCTCCAGGCTCAGAGCGAAAAAGAGGGCCACATCTTTGCCGAGGGCGTGCTTGAAATTCTGCCCGACGGCTACGGCTTCCTCCGCTCGCCGGATTACAACTACCTCCCTGGCCCAGACGATATCTACGTCTCTCCTTCGCAGATTCGCAAATTCGACCTGAAGACCGGCGACACAATCTCCGGCAATGTGCGCCCCCCGCACGAGGGCGAAAAGTACTTTGCGCTGGTCAAGATCGAAGCGATCAACTTTGAGTCGCCTGAAGAGACCCGCAACAAGATTCTGTTCGACAACCTGACGCCGTTGTACGCTGACGAGCGCCTGAAGATGGAAACCGTCCGCGACAACATCAGTGGCCGCGTGATGGACCTGCTCACCCCCGTGGGTAAGGGCCAGCGTGGTCTGATCGTCGCTCCACCGCGTACCGGTAAGACGGTGCTGCTGCAGTCCATCGCGAACTCCATCACTGCGAACCACCCGGAAGTCGTGCTCATCGTTCTGCTGATTGACGAGCGTCCGGAAGAAGTTACGGACATGCAGCGCAGCGTGAAGGGCGAGGTTATCTCCTCCACCTTCGACGAACCTGCAGCACGCCACGTACAGGTTGCCGAGATGGTGATTGAAAAGGCCAAGCGTCTGGTTGAGCACAAGCGCGACGTGGTCATCCTGCTGGATTCCATCACGCGTCTTGCACGTGCTTACAACACCATCGTGCCGCCCTCGGGCAAGGTGCTCTCTGGTGGTGTGGACTCCAATGCTCTGCAGCGCCCCAAGCGCTTCTTCGGCGCGGCCCGCAATATTGAAGAGGGTGGTTCGCTCACCATTATGGCAACGGCCCTCGTCGATACCGGATCGCGTATGGACGAAGTCATCTTCGAAGAGTTCAAGGGCACGGGCAACATGGAAGTCATTCTCGATCGCAAGTTGGTCGACAAGCGTGTCTTCCCGGCAATCGACATCCAGCGCAGCGGAACGCGTAAGGAAGAGCTGCTCATCCCCAAGGAAGATCTGCAGCGCACGTGGATTCTGCGCAAGGTGCTGAATCCGCTGTCGCCGGTGGAAGCCATGGAACTGCTCACGGACAAGCTGGGCAAGACCCGCAACAACCAGGAGTTCCTGCACAACATGAGTTCACTGTAAGAGCTCTGAGTATGCAAGAAAGCCCGCGAGATTCGCGGGCTTTTCTTTTTTCCGCAGATTCTGGAGAACGTCTGCGCGATCCCTCAACTCTCGTATCCCATTCATGCAACAGCCGGTTGCAGTGTGGCGTCCTATACGCAGGAATGATAACTTCTTTAACTTTGCGACACAGCTTCATTGTTCTTTTTGCTAGTCTCCTACCTCTCCCGTGTGGCGCACAGCGCAACATGCCGCAGGAGCATGCACTTTTCCAGGTCGACATGCTTGCATCCCTCCCGGATTCTCCGGGTTTCAGTAGCTCGCAGGTACAGGAGTCTCCATTCGTTGCGGTGGACGATATCGCAGAGTGGCAAGCGCCTATCGCGGCGCCAACGGTTGCAAGAAAGTATGCGCATACCATCAAGCCCGGATATACCGCGGTTCCGTGGGGGGCGAAGGAAAAGATCACTGCTTCTGTTTTGAAGATGGGAACTTTGGGGGCCGTCTTTTCCGCCTCGTTTACCGCGGGACGTCAGCAACTGCTTGATGCACGACCGCACTACGGCACCGACAGCGGCGCCTATGGCGAACGGGTAGGCGCTGACTTCGCTCGCCAGAGTACCCAGGCCATCATGAACGGTGGTATGTCGGCAATCTTGCGAGATGACCCGCGTTACTACGTTTTGGGTGCGGGACATCCTTTCAAGTCGCGCGTGATCTACGCGGCAGAGCGAGTGCTGATCACGCACAAGGATAGTGGTGGCGACACGGTGAACATCCCGTTGTTCACCGGCATTGTTGCCAGCCAGGCGCTTGCCAATGGTATTTATCCTGAGCGGGATCGCGACTGGACTCGCGTGGTGACGGGTTCATTGGGCAGTATTGCGAGCCGTATGGCGACGCAGCAGTTCAAGGAATTCGGTGACGACATCCGGCAGTATGTGCGACACAAGTTCAAGAAGGATTAAATGCAGCTTGGAGAAAAGGCCGCGATGGCAACGGATAGAGCGCAACAGTCGGACCGCCAGTTGAAGATCAAGGATCTCCTGCGTCCCCATCGACGCGCGCTCATTCTTGGACTCGCGGCGATCGCGGGCGAGAGTATTGCCGATGTTGCTCAGCCGTGGCCGTTGAAGATCGTTCTCGACAACGTGATTGCGAAGAAAGAGTCACATGGCTGGCTCTTTGCCCTCATCAAGCGCACCGTTGGAACTGAGCCACACCAGATACTTCTTTTCGTATGCGGCGCGGTCGTGCTCATCGCTCTGGTGGATGCATTCTGCTCGTATTGGGAGAAGTACACCACCACCAGCGTTGGGCAATGGGTTACGCACGACCTGCGCCGCAAACTGTACGCGCAAGTGCAGCGTCTTTCGCTCTCGTATCACGACACCAGCAAGACGGGCGACCTCATTAGCCGCGTCACAACCGATATCGATTCCATTCAGAGCTTCATCGTTTCCGGATTGCTCAGCATTCTTGTCGATATCGCAACGATTCTTGGCATGATTGGCGTGCTGTTTTACCTGAGTTGGCAACTCACCCTGATTGCACTCGCAGTCGTGCCAATTCTCTTTGCCATCGTCTACACCTATACGCGCCGGGTGAAGAAGGCATCACGCGAAGTGCGTAAGCAGGAAGGCAAGATGATCTCCGTGGTGCAGGAGGTGCTTGGTTCCATCCGCGTTGTGAAGGCGTTTTCGCGTGAGGAATATGAGGTTCATCGACTGGAAGGGGAAAGCCTGGAGACGGTGGAAGCGGCGTTACGAGCACGCACTCTCAAGGCAAAGCTCGTCCCCATCGTCAACATCGTAACTGCCATCGGTACGTGTCTCGTCTTGTACTTCGGTGGCAATCTTGCGTTGAATTCTGACATGACCGGTGGCAAGATCTATATCTTTATTGCTTACATCGCCAGCATGTACAAACCCATGCAAGACATCTCCAAAATTATGGATTCGTACTCCAAAGCAGATATTGGCTACGAACGGATTAAGGAGATCATTGGCAACAACAATGAGATGCGCGATGTTCCGGGAGCAAGGCCGCTTCGTGTCGTAGAGGGCCGTATCAGCCTCGACCACGTGAGTTTCTCCTATGACGGCGAACGTGAGGTTCTGCACGACATCACATTGCGTGCTGACCCGGGTTGCGTGATCGCCTTGGTCGGGCCGACCGGCTCCGGTAAAACCACCATCATCAACCTGATTGCACGCTTCTACGAGGCGCAGAGCGGCACCATCTGCATTGACGGCCAGGACGTTACGAAGGTGCAACAAAGTTCACTTCGTGAACAGTTAAGTTTTGTGTTGCAGGACACGGTGCTTTTTAGTGGCAGCATCTGGGACAACATTGCTTATGGGCGTCCGGAAGCTTCACATGCAGAGATCGTTGCAGCAGCAAAAGCAGCGAATGCTACGGAATTCATCGACAATCTTCCGCACAAGTACGACACGGTAGTGGGTGAGCGAGGGATCCTGCTTTCAGGCGGCCAGCGACAACGCATCGCAATCGCACGGGCCATGGTGCGCAACAGCCGCATCCTCATACTCGATGAACCCACTTCGGCTCTGGACGCCAATACTGAGCAACTGGTATTTGAGGCACTGGATCGCCTCATGCAAGGCAAGACTGTCATTGTGATCGCGCATCGTCTGGCGACGGTCCGCAAAGCAAATAACATTTATGTCATCAAGGACGGCCGCGTTGTAGAAGAGGGAACACATGAACGCCTTATCAAGGCGGGTGGGCTATATCAGGAATTGAATGATCTTCAGAACAGCGAAGAACAGCAATCTGCTTTACTCGCCTGAGTAATTTGTTGCGAAAGAAAGCCGGCAATTGCCGGCTTTCTTTCGCAACAAATTACTCAGGCGAGTAAAGCAGATTGCTGTTCTTCGCTGCTCAAAGTTTTTTCAATTCAGCGATTCTGCTTTCCACCACTTCGACATAGGCCTGAATTTCTTCATCAGAAAAATTCGCTGCACGGAACGCGTCTGTCAGTTGTTTATGCGACAACTGGCCGAGCAAACTGCCCATCCAGCGTGCATCCGGAATCGGAATATCGTTTCCAATCCAATCCAAATCCTTACGCATGGCAAAAGATTTTGCGGTTGCGCCCATGGTGGCCAGAAGCATTCCTGTGGGCTTCTTCGGCGTGGAGAAGTTTACGGTTGAATTCGTCTTACTCTGAATAAATCCCGATGAACGGAAGCTGTCGACATTTCCTTTGGAACGCGAACGTGTCCACGAGACACCATTGGATCCAAAGCTTGCCCCGATGTCGCTAACCAGGAAGATCTGCCGATTGTTCTTGGAATCCGTGTAGACGGCATTGTTCACGTCTTTCAAGTCCCAGTTATTAATTACAGCCATCATTACGCGAAGGCCGTTGAACTCGCGTTTGCCATAAAAAGGTGACGTCTTCCATTCCCAGATGCCGATCTTTTTCTGACCGTCTGGCTTGCGTGCGAAGCGAACGTTTACGAGTGTGCCGCGATCCTTCAGATCCTGGGAGCCGCGCTTCATCTTGATGTTCTGCACCTGCCCACCCGAAACCAGATAATCTTCGTTGGCGTAATATCCCATTGCCCACAGCAGGCGCGAGGCGGCCACCTCTGGCTGCGCCTCCTCGCCTTCTTTCACCCGCCACTTGGTGCCGTTGGCATCACGGACGTCAAACTTGGCATTGGTTCCATTCGAGTCTTCGCTCAGGAACTCAAAAGGCGGCTTTGGCTGATTGGCTTTTCCTCCGGGACCCCAATAAAGATCCAGGGCGCCAATATTGCCGGGCTCATGCCACAGAACCGGGTTCTGAACCTTCGCCCAAAGAGCGGCGTTCGATCGGACATCGCGATCATTATCTTTGTCATCGTCTTTCGTCTTGCTGTGTGCACCCTTGGCAGCAACATCGTCTTGTGCGTGGGCTGCGTAGCCGACGGGGACTACAGAAAGGGTACAAATCAGCGCCCAACGTGAAAGGCGGTTTAAATACATGAGAGTTCTCCCATCGGGTTTAGTAACCGGATGTACAGAAGTTCAGATGCGCAAACTGTGAGAAAAAACATCTTCCCTCGCCACATTTGCATCCTCATCATGTAAGAGACTTACATCCGGTTACAGCCGGCAGGGGAGCGACTGCAACGTGAAGCTGATGGTACAACCGGAGGATGGGATCGAACCGATCCTGGACGCATTGCGCAAGGCGAAGAAGAGCATTCAGATACTCATCTTTCGCTTTGACCGCAGCGAAATTGAGCGCGCGCTGGTGGAAGCCGTGGAACGCGGTGTGTCCGTGCAGGCACTCATCGCATTCACAAACCGCGGCGAAGAGAAGAACCTCCGCAAGTTGGAGATGCGCCTGCTTGAAAAGGGCATCACGGTCACGCGAACTGCCG
>Ga0206887_10149_pt1 | contig 16438 bp, 15 predicted proteins | sample Alteio_BWOrgHeat_89_FD_153248 | JGI IMG/M metagenome (GOLD analysis project Ga0206887, IMG submission 153248) | Enriched cells from forest soil in Barre Woods Harvard Forest LTER site, Petersham, Massachusetts, United States - Alteio_BWOrgHeat_Nextera3 ...
GTTTTTACTCTAGGCATTGGTTTGCTCCTGGTTAATATGGCTTTATTTTGGCTAGCGGGAGCGATTGGGCAAAAATTTGGCCTCGGATTTACCGTAAGCGGTTTTTGGGCAGCTTTTGGCGGGGCTGTTATCGTGAGCATAGTAAGTTCGCTGGTAGGCACTTTTCTCAGCAAGAGAACGTAGAGCCAGAGATCTGAATGCCAAATTATCTTCCTGCGCGCTAGCATAGACCAATGCATGCACAAGACCGCGTGGGAGATATTATGGTACGCGTAAACTCATCAGGGATACAGAACTGCAACTACCTCGGATCCGATTGTAGCAGCGATCTAACCCATAAAAAACTATTTTCAGAGGACACTTTTGTTTGCCCACAAGTAGTGGCGCAAATCCATCCAAATGATCCTTTTCAAGCAAAACAGTTTGGTGGGCCCGATAGTCAACAACATATTATTGGCCATATATTAAGTGGTAAGAACGATCTGGCTTTTCAGGATTTCTCTCAATTATACAAAGATCGAAGACAATTTACCGAAAATATCATCTTCCTGGTTGAAAAGAACAATTATAAACAAGCTATCACCGCCCTCATGTCGGTAGTTAATTCCTATCGAAATAATGAGAATGCCGACTTGTATAGTACCCAAATTAACCAATTTGAGGAGCATTTAAAACAACTCGGTCAAATCGTATCTAAAAATTCACCTCAAACAAAAAGAGAACTCCTTGCAGAACTCAAAGATGCTGCACAATTTTACTCTTATTGTGAGCAACAACATAAAATTTAATCACCCTAAATACATTGGGCTAAGTTGCACAATTATTTGGATGCTAACCAAAACATGTTATAAGAATTTATTGTGAAAAACATTTTTTTCATCCTTTGTTGTCTTATTTTCTTCCCTTATAACTATTTACACGCGGATAATGATGTAAAAAATTGCACTGAACAACCTCAATTAACCTTTGATAGCTGCCCTCAAGTAAAGGCTTTTATTGAGGAGCTCCTTAATAAAAAGCCTTCTGTTGGCTATACCAGAACGCAGCTACTTGAGCATTTTAGTAAGGTAAGTTTCGACCCGGAACCATTGAGCCTCATGGTTAAAACTGGTGAAAGCAAACCCTGGTCAAGTTATATTGCGCAACTACTTTCACCAAAAAAAATAGTCGACGGCCTTGCCTTCTATAAAAAAAATCAAGATATTTTAGAAAAAATAAGCGCAAAATATGGAGTATCTGCACCGATTATTGTCTCAACATTGGGAATGGAAACCAACTACGGCGCTTTTTCCGGTCGATTTAAGCTACTCAACACGCTCTCTAATTTAGCTTTTAATTACCCAAAAACGATTGCCAACTACAAAGAACGAGAGCTTTTTTTTAAAGAGCAACTTCATGCGTTTTTTATATTAGCACATCGCAATATCATTGATATCTCGACAACTAAAGGCTCCTACGCCGGTGCAGTAGGGATACCCCAATTTATGCCGAAAAATATTTTGGAATACGGCGTCGATGATGTGGGAAACACTGAAAAGGTCGACATTATCAACAACGTTGGCCATGCAGCAGCAAGCGTAGCAAATTATTATAAAAATAAAGGTGCGTGGGAGCAAAATGGTATGGTTATGGCAACCAAAGAAGGCCTTTGTCGTACTCCGCAGGGTAAGCACTATGCTCCGACTCAAAGTATAGTTGATCCCGGAACTGAGTATGAGCAAAAATGGCTCACCTGTAATAACTTCGCCAGCATTCGCAAATATAATATTAATAATAAATATGCCATGGCCGTCTACCTGCTGGCCGAAGAAATACGAAAAGTAGTCGAGATGCCCGCCAAAATGTAGTTAATGGACGAAGAGAAATGATTCATTTGCCTACCATAATATCAAGATGCATAAATACTCTGCGCCCCGTTTTCCTGACCATTGTCATGCTTTTCACTTTTAGTGATCTTGTAGAGCAACCTCTTGAGGCCGCAAAGTATAACAATAGAAATAAAAGTCTTCCCGCTAAAATAATTATCCTCAGGCATGGAGAAGATCAAAACCAGGACTCGGACGCGATTTTATTAGCTCGAGGCCTTGAGCGCGCCGATGCACTCGCGCAAGCGGCACCCAACTGGCCAGCTTTAAGAAGCCAAAAGCCAAAGGCCATTTTCGCAACTTCACTTCACACGATACTTACTATTAAACCCACCGCTGACAAATTTGCCCTGCCTTTAATTGTTCTGAGCACTTCAAAGAAATTCAGCACATGGCAACAGACTCAAAAAGAATTAAATGCCAAAAAAGATAAAAGTGCTGTCTATTACCCAAATAAAGACGCGACGCTCATCGAAACTCATGGGCGCGTAAAGCGGCTAGTAGAAGAACTTCACAAAGCTCAGTACGCAGGCACCGTTGTTATCGTGTGTTGGGTACACGAAGAGATTCCAGAACTCGTAAAAAGCCTGGGCTATACCAAAGTCCCGCATTGGCCCAACGCCCCACTGCAGAAAAAAGGAAAAGTATTTGATAGATTTTGGGTGCTCGATACAACACGTGATAAGAAGGATAAGAAAGGACGCTATATTTTTGATTCCAAAGAGAATGATCTCCCCGAGCGTTTACTTGCCTCAGACAGTGTTAAGTAATCTTTGGGAAACTAATGGCTCTTACGAAGTTGATTGTCAGGGTTGAGTGACATGCAGTATAATTTACATTTAAGCGCACCATTAAATAACGTATATTGTTTGGCCGAGCGCAACCCAGTCGCTTTGGCTAGCATAAAATCTGAAGTCAAAATGGCGGCCTGCCAGCCTTGATAATGATCATGCATGACTTTCCCCAAATCTTGGTATAACGGCACCAGGCTTTTAAAATCCTCTAAACGCTCACCATAAGGTGGATTACAGATGAATAAACCTTTTTTGCTCAAAGCGCGGCACTGTTGCATAGGCTTAACTTTAAACTCAACCAGTTTATGAACGCCTGCTCGTTCGGCATTGGCTCGAGCTGCCTCTACTTGCTTTTCGTCAATATCACTACCACTTATCTGCAAGTTAATATTTTGACTTTTCTCACGGGCTTGCTCCAAGCATTTTTCCCATAGCGCTGGGTCATGCTTAACCCAATGATGTACCGCTTGATCCTTGCGTATTAAACCTGGAGCAATGTGGGCCGCCATGAGCGCAGCTTCAATAACGACGGTTCCGGAACCACAAAAAGCATCTTCTAAAGCAAACCCTTCAGCAGCCAACTTTGGCCATTGAGCACGAATCAACATTGCTGCTGCTATATTTTCTTTTATAGGCGCCGCGCCTGCTTGGACACGATATCCTCTTTGATGTAAACTATAGCCCGTCAAATCAAGGCTGAGTGTAAAAAAATCATCTTTTAAACGAGCATGCAAGCGAATATCTGGATTTTCGCGGTCAATAGATGGCCTCATTCCAACAGATTTTTGGAAGTGGTCAACAATGGCATCTTTTACTAATTGAGCACCAAACATTGAATTGCGAATATGGTTTGACAGACCATGAAATTCAATGGCAATGGTTTTGTTGGGAGAAAAAACCTTTTTCCACGCAAAAGCATAACATAATTGATATAACGATTTATTATCATAAACTGAATCAGCAAAAAGTATGAGCTGTACACGATTAGCAAGCCGAGACCAAATACATAAATTATACGAGGTTTCTAGGTCGGCTTTACCGTACACTCCTTGAGGACTTACTCGTGTCACCTTCAAGCCTAAAGCGCGTACTTCATCTTCCAATAAGTATTCTAGCCCTTGAGGACAGCTCACAAATAAAGAAAAATTCATTTATAATACACCTTCAAACAGAATTGAAGGCTATCATCCCTGTCAAATTGTGAATGGGCAATAGCCTTTGATTAGATAAATATTATCCAGAGATATACACTAAAGATCCGCAAAGATGCACTCATCAGGTATGCACGATATTTCCACTTCTTCTTGTTTTTCATGTTTACTGCGGAAAAAATTAAAAATGCGTTTACTAAAACGATGTTTTTTAGCGACCTCGTGGTAATCAAACTCGAGATCGTTTTCAATATAGTCGGTTACTACTTTATAGTATTCTCCAGCCCAAGTAAGCCTATCCAAATTTGCTTGAGCAACTTTATACAGAAAATATGAGGTACTATAGCGCAAAGCCGCATCAATTACGGTCTGAAAGTATCGTGATGCTGCCGTGATATCGAATGCTTTTTCATGATCCTCGACGTTTTCTTCCACGCTTGCACGCACATCTTCAATATATTCTAGCCCCTCTTCTGCTGCCTTACAGCCATTAAGTGCATCATTATAATTATTAATAATACTGAAAACATTGCTCCCAATTGTGGCTTTAGTACTTTGCTTTTGAATCTTTAATACGTTTATTGCTGATTCAGATATCTTTAAACGTGGCCCATAACCAAGGCCTAATTCACCACTACCTTCAGGATCAAATAGGTCAAAATAATTAGATTTTTTGTTAAAGCGAGCCGCAATGATCATGTGTTTGAGCTGTTTAATCTCAGTAGATTTAGCTATTGCATCTATCACGTATTGTGTTTCAACAATTTCATCTAAATCCCTGAGCGATTTAAGATTCTCAGGTTCTAAGGGCAACTCGTTTCCACTTGGCTTCACCGGCATACCTATGGCCATTGCAAGCTGAGGATAAGCTGCGGATAAATTATCAATGAAAGCCAAATTAAATTTATACTGAGATATCATATTTCTCAATATTCCAATCGCTTCTTTACTAACCGGACGATTATATAATTTTTTTGTTCTTCCAGCGTCTCAATAAGTCTTTCAACTTCGTCGATGTAATGTTTCACAATAAGCAAATTCCACATCTGCACTTGAATTGAATAATATACATTCTGGACGGTGTTCGCTCGGTTGGCAAGCATGGTCTTAAAACTCTCGAGTTCAGATTTAGCCAAAACACGCTGCTGTTTCCAGTCGAACCATCGATTTGGAAACAGAAAGCCAACGAACATTGTTGCCATTCCCAAAATATCGGTAATATCAAAACTGTAAGCCTGAGCTAAATTTGCGTGAGGCAACATACTACTTAATTTCAGCAATGCGGCTTTGCGAACCTGAAAGAGTACTTCCATTTCTTGACGAGTATCATAACTATTACGCATCGAATAACGAATCAGCGCGCGTAAATCATAGCGATACTCACCCTCTTTAACTCTAAAAGGACTGTCTTTAGTAAAATCAAAATTTCTTAGCTTATGCTCCAGTGAGCAAACCGACCCGCAAAAAAAGGCAAAAATAAAAAACACATGAAATATTTTCGCCATGTAAATCCCATGTATCTAACATTGGATGATGCTAAATATATAGAATTGGCTCAGGTATATTGGCTGTCAGTCAAAAAGATATTTTGTGTTTTACCTATGACTTTACCAAAATGTACCAAAAAAAAGGAATAGCATTGCGGCAGATTTTGCTCTTTGAATAAGTCACCGCGCGTATTCGTTAGGCTCATAAAATACGACTATTATTTAGAAAAAAAACACCAAATTATTTGCATACTGCATATTTCAAATATGGAAAATATACCTTGAAGGAGACACGAATGCACATGTTTATGTTCCTATTTCTTATTTTATGTCAGCTAATGACCACATCATGTCAAGTCAAAAAGTCTCAAGCCAATCAAGAATCTGTCGGACAAAAAATTGACGTGAGAGTATACTATATTAGACATGGTTTGTCTTGCGGAAATATCGCGTCTTATTATGCGGAGCTTACTTTGCAAGATCCAGCCCTTACTGAAAGCGGTCTTGATAATTCTCACAAAGTTGGTGGTCTTTTTCATGACTATCTGAAACAGCAAAATATTAATTTGGATTTCGTTGGCTCCTCACCGCTCATGCGTGCGAAACAGACCTTGCTACAAATGCTTCCCCAAGAAATTGAAGCAAATGGCGACAATCTTTATGAAGTTGCCTATTTAGGCGAGAATACTGATTTTATTCCCAAAGCTTGGCAATTATCAAATAAGCCCGAGGACGTAAGCGTGCAGGAACAAAAGTTGGCTCGTTATTTTCCCAATATGATAAGACATAAAATGAACCTTACCTACTCTGAAGGGGCGATTCGAGACGAGGTCAACTATGACCTCTTTAGAACTTCCACACTTCCTAAAATAATTAAAGACCTCAGAGATAAAAACGAAAAAACGACCTATCATATGGCTATTGTCACTCATAGTGTAACGATGAAAGATGAGCTTAATTGCGTAAGAAATCCCCAAGAGTTTTTCGGCGAGCTTCCGACCAATAATGAAATTTATTACATCGATTACAGTTATGATCTTGGAAATCAAACTACTCTTTTAGCGGAATCCAGTTGTGTAAGAGCTATTGCCGTTGAGCCGTCGTATAAAGGTAATAACGATGTGGCTAGCTGTAACCGTTTAATTGATCCCTCGAGAAAAAAAGCAAATTAAAGGCGCTTTAAACTTCTCGCATTGCTTATTCTGCCGTCAACTTCAGGCCAATAATTGAAACGAGAAGGAGCACTATAAAAAATATGCGTGCCGGGGAAGCTGAATCATTAAACAAAATAATTCCAACAATAGCCGCCCCGAATGCACCAATACCAACCCAAATACCGTAGGTAGTTCCAATAGGTAAAACTTGACTGCACCGAGCCAAAAGATACATGCTGAGCGCTAAACAAATCACCGTAAAAATGCTGGGTACGAGTTTGGTGAACCCCTCGGTATACTTAAGCCCGATAGCCCAACACACCTCAAGTATACCAGCTATTCCCACCATAGCCCATGCAATTTGTGTAGACACAAAAACTCCTCTATCAAAGATTTATAGAAAATCTAAAAACGCTCAACCACAACTTTTTATTGGTCAACAATTCTATCACAAGGAAGCTGTTTTTGGAATGAGTTCCAGAATTAAGGTATGCTGCTCGTCATGGCAGCGAGGCTATATCTGACAACATTTCGACTATGAGCGCCAAAAGAATGTAAAAGCTGGGTAATTGATGCTTCAAGTTGAGATGCACGAGCTTTTTGAGCCTTCAATATTTCGTGTAAATTGGGCTCAGGATCACCTTGGAAAAAAGCAACTTGTGACCCTCCCATATAACGTTCAGGTAAACTCTCTTTGATAACATTGTCGGTTTTTTGGGCATAGCTATGGGCTTCTTTAGCGATAATCCAGCGAGGATAATTATGGGTATAAGGCAAATATTGGCCATCATTCTGAGAATCGGCTAGAGCGTAAACTGGCTGAGAATAGCCTCCTTTTGTCACATGAGCATTCAGCAAATGGTACGCGTAATTTTCCAGACTAAAGTGACGATTTACGAACTGGTAAAATAAATTTTGCGCTGGTCCAGAAATTCCTAACTTATCGAGCATACCAATGGACATTAATTTAACTGTACTGACATTGGGTGCTAAAGAAGTGTGATAAGGTTGGGTTAAATCTTGAACATAATGAAGTGCCCAACCTAAAAATCTCCATCCCCAATAATGATGCTGACTGCGAAAAGCGTGACGAGAAAGTTCTAAAAAAAGGTGTATGCGATATTCTGGAAAACAATACTCTAAATGAGGGGCAAGAAAGTAAATCCAGGGCGATTCATGAAAATAAGCAACATGAAAAGGTCCCTGAGAACCGAGAAATAGGGTGCTATCACCCATTGGCTGTTTACCCCATTTGTATAATTCACCAATATCTCCCGCATTATCCTCCCATAAACCCATATCCATTCCATAGTCGGGCTCGTCTGCCGCTGAGCTTACTACATCCAAAGCTGAAATTTTTTGGCCAGGCGCCAAAGATTCAAAAGGTCCATTAGCAAGATAAATCCATTTTGAATCTTCAACTTCTTTTAACATTGCAGTTGAAGCTGGAAGCAGCTTTTGGTGCTTCCTTTCATTTTCCGTAATTGGGTATTGAACAAAGAGTGGAAATTTAAGAACTGGATTTATTCTTATTGCTGCCGAAAATTGTGTAGAAAGGGATTGCTGATTGTCTCCTTCTTTGAAAGCCAATATTTCAGGACTTGGTGGATAGTGCCGAATATTTGCTCGTGACCATTGCTCGTTATTTTTGAGCAACTCAACCAAAGCATGGCGTTCTTGTTGTAAAAATAGTTCCAATGTTTCAGTCTCTACAGAAGGTAACTGCACCACTTCTGGCATATCTTGCAAAGCCATTCGCGTAAGCATAAAATGATCGCTCCACGCATAACAGAGTTGTGTTGCAAGCAGAATTAAGAGGCATAGGCTCTTGACTAGAAGTCTGTAGTAAAGAAAAAAATAGCGCATAAAAACCTAACATAACCCGGAATTAAAAGATGGTTATTATATATATAATCAGGTTTTCAAGAGCAATTTTTACACTAAAAATCAGATCAAACTGAGTTTAATAGATTTCACTATTTTTTAGCACATACTTTTCTTTATAAAATCTTCAACAAAATTGCCTACTTCCACTGTTGAACAATTACCATGCAGATCTTTGGTGCAAATTTTTTCTTGCAAGGAGCTTTTTACGGCATCCTGCAAAAGTTGAGCTGGCTGGGGCATATTTAAAAAATTGAGCATCATGCTAGCGCTCAACATCGCAGCTATAGGGTTAGCCTCATTTTTACCTGCGATATTTGGGGCTGAGCCATGAACAGGCTCAAACAGACCTACTTTTCCAGGGTGAATGTTGGCACTAGCAGCCAAACCCAGTCCTCCGATGAGGCCTGCACCAATGTCAGACAAAATATCTCCAAACAAATTACTCGCGACAATGACCTGAAATTTTTCTGGCGAAACTACCATTTCCATAGCCAAAACATCTACAAAGCGATGCTCGGCTTTAATCAATGGATACTCCATCGCAACGAGTTTAAATACACGCTGCCACAAACTTCCACCAAAGCCGATGGCATTAGATTTATCACCAAGAGTAACCAAAGAAAGTCCATGATTCTTGGCATATTCAAAAGCATAGCGCACAATCCTTTCAACGCCTTTTCTGGTATGAATGCTCTCATCAATTGAAACCTCATCCATACTATTACGCTTAAAATTTCCACCCAAGGCAACATAACTATCTTCGGTGTTTTCTCTGATGATAACTATATTAATGTCAGCAGGACGCTTGAGGATGCCCAGCTCAGGCAACTGTAATTTAAGCGGCCGCACATTGGCATATAAATCCAAGCCAAAACGCATGCCCAACAAAATTTCACGCGCATGGGCAGAATCTGGAATGCGCGGATCTCCTATAGCACCAAAGTAAACCGCATCATGCTCCAGTATCTCTGCCAGACCGTCTTGAGGCAACGCGACGCCTTCTTTAAGCCATTTATTAGCGCCCCAATCTTTCCAGGTAAATTCCAAGCTATGACCAAATTTATCACATGCAAGCTTAAGCACACGAACGCCTTGCTCTATAACTTCTGGCCCGATTCCATCACCGGGTATTACCATCACGCGCTTTTTCATTGAATTCTCATTGCAAATTGGTCGCTGTAAATTATTTAGTTAACCGCAATACACTCTAACCAATTCCGAAGGGTAATAAAAAGAAAGACTCCATTAATGAGGATTCAAGCATGCACACCAAGTTATTCAGTTTTTTCAGCACCAAGGCTGGTAAAGAAAAAATCCAAACTGGACGTCTCTCCCAAACAGAACTCTTTATCTATTTTTATCTTATCATGCTGTTTGATTACTTTGGGTTAACCCAGCAAACTCTGGACATGATGGCCAAAGTCCCCACTTCCATCGATTACTTAAATATTTGGTTGTTCCGTATAATAGGAGTAACAGGATTCATCCTGTTTTATTTGGCCAATGGGGGAAGCAAAGGCAAAGATTTTCTGAGTAAGTTCTTCACCTTTTCCTTCACTGTGGGTATTAAGTACTACTTTCTCAATATGTTTTTAGAATATCTGCCAAACTATTTCCCCTCATTAGCTTCTGATTATTATCTAGCGTCTTTAAATCTTTTGATAAATATTCTAATGGCAACCAACATCGGCGTGAGAATTTATCAAACCAAAACCTAGATATTTTCTCCATTATTTTTTCCAAAAATAACCGTTTTAACCGTATTGCGCTCTACCAACCAAGTTCTGGAACGAGTTTTTTATTAATCTCTTTATTGGGTAAGTCGGACAAAATAATAAATGAGCTTTTGATATGTGAAAGCATTTCGTCAAGTATATTAAAAGATTTTTGATAGGCTGATAAGAGCTTGAGCAGGTCTTCTTTTTGAGAAAAGTCAATGATCAGATTTTTGTAGCGTTCGAGTTCATCTTCCAGACGGCGCTTTCCATCACGACCCTCTTTTGGGCTTTTTTCCTTTAAAAACTGGCTCCAATGAGGCTCCCTAGAAAAGTATCGCCTTTTTTCGTGGGGGTAACGACCGAAGACGATGTGACTAATGTGGTTGCATCACAACCACTACTCGAGAAATACTTCCATCTCGATCATGCACCGCCCCCACGAGAACCTGCAATGAAAAAACTTTACCGCTGCTTAACTCAAAATTCGCTATAAAGGGTGTGGCTGTCACATCTCCGTTCATCGCTCGTCCAATAGCGGCGAAAAGTTCCGGCGCAATAACAAAATTTTTGAGTTTATCACCCTCCAGGCTATGCGGCTCCGTGCCAATTAAGGTAGCCATTGCTTTATTGGTGTAATTAATTCGATGTTCAGAATCAATAATGAGAATACAATCACTCGCATTCGTTAATACCGTGCGAAGCACATTTCTCAACTCGAAGATCTTGGCTGATTTTTTTTGTTCCAGCGATTCTCGCCATAAAAGCGCGCGTTTTAACGATCGTGTCAATAATGAAACTTCGTCTCGACCAGCCACAGAAATTTCTCGCAATCGGCCTTCTTCGATACGTCGAGCCAAACCTTTAAGACGATATATTGGAGCAACTAACCATCTGGGCACAAGACCTATGAAAATTGGAATCGCAAATAAAAGAACTAAAAATAAGACGAGCTGATTTCTGCCAACCTCAGCTAAACCTTTTTGCACGAGTTCGATTTGACGCACACTATGTGATGCCAAGGCTGAATCAAGTGCATGCAGATCATCAATTAATGTTCTTAAAAAACGTCGAGCAAGAGACAACTGAGTTATTTTAGCATGTTCATCAGCGGCCAGAGATTGCTCAATATAAAACTTAACACGATCACCAAGCACAAGAATTTGGCTATCAATAAGATAGTTAAATGCCGGCGGGTGATTTGCAGTCAAATTTTCAATATCACGCGTCAAGAGTGAGTAGTTATTTCTTAACGCGCGCTCTACTTCGATGTCATATTGAGTAAGAAGATGGGAAATATCCGTTTGAACTTCATAAGCTCTCAACAAGACAGCTCGTGCTTGATGCAAGAACTTATCATAGTCACCAAACTTCGATGTGTACTCAGCAATGTTTGAAGTGCTCAATACTCCAATAAATAAAATAGGCGCAGCTACAAAAAAGGCAGCTGCCAGCGCCAAGCGAGCACGCGCTCTAATGCTTGGCCCTCTGCCTATCCATTCAACAAGACGAACACCACCCGGCTCTGATAAGGCCGTTTTAGCCGCCCAAAAAATTCTATTAACTCGTCGGCGTTTTATTTTTTTTTGCGCACTCAATTAATCCCTTCTTGCCACTGATTCAATTTCTTCTCGGTGGCCAACCACGACTAGAATATCATCTTCACCAATAATAACTTCAGGACCAGGAATGGAGTGGAGCACAAATTCTTCGTGAAGCTCACCTTTGTCATCAACACTACGCTTTGGATGCTGAATACCGATTACCGCAAGTTTATATTTTTCACGAATATGCGTCTCTTGAATCGTTAAGCCGACAAAATCTCTTCTTGGCCGAATATCTGCGACTATTTGTCCAGTGGCTAGTGCAACTTGATCAACAATACCAGAAGTTAAAATCGACTTAGCTAACTGCTCACCCATTTGTTTTTCAGGATAAACTACCCGAGTTGCCCCCACTCTTGGCAAAATCCGTCCTTGCAACTCAGTTCCCGCGCGCACAATAATCTGCCCAACCCCAAGGTCGCTCATGGCTGCACAGGCTAAAATACTTGCCTCTAAATCAGTTTCACCTAAGGCAATAATTGCCGTATCAGCTTTCTCAACACCAAGAGCTCGAAGCACTCCGCGGTCAGTGGCATCAGCGCAAACGGCCTGCCCTACTTCATTCTTAATTGCTTCAATACGCACTTCATTTCTATCAATAACCAAAACATCGGCACCCCCGGCATAAAGAGTACGAGCGGTGTAGCGACCAAATTGACCACATCCCATAACCACAAAAAACTTCATTGTACTCCTCTATCCTACTGCTATACGCGCTTCAGGAAAGGAAAAACCCTGAACTTGATGACGTTGACCAAGCGCCAAAGCCAAGGTCAAAGGTCCAATTCGGCCAATATACATCAGGCCAGAAACCAATACCTTTCCTAAGCTATCAAGTTGAGGCGAAAGATTCATCGACAACCCCACAGTGCCAAAGGCCGAAAATACTTCAAAAAATAATTTTTCTAGAGGCAACTGCTGTGTACCTGTCAGCAATATTAAAAATAAGGTGATAAATAACACGGAGACAAGCACAATACTCAATGAGCGAATAACCACGCTCGTTGGTACCTGCCGACCAAATACTTCCACTTGCTCACGCCCACGTAGCATTGAACGAACGGACATTAAACAAACAGCGGCAGTAGTGGTTTTAATACCGCCAGCGCAGGATCCAGGCGATGCTCCAATAAACATCCACACACAGCAAAATAACACCGTGGGTATGGCCAAATTCTCTAAAGAAAGCATCGAAAAGCCTGCGGTCCGCAAAGTCACCGAATGAAATATTGAGGCATTTATTTTAGTCCACACCGACAATCCGTGAAGTATACCGTCATATTCGAGAAATAAAAATAGTAACATGCCTCCCACGTCTAAGATCAAGGTAGCTAATAATACAATTTTAGTCTGCACATGAAGTCTTCCCCAAATGGCAGCCGGGCGAAATACACTCCAAGTGCGCGGATCGATCAGATCAGCTATAACCATAAAGCCAATGCCGCCCACAGTAATAAGCAGAATAAAAGTGGCACTTACACCAGGACTGTGTATCCATTTGGCAATAGAGTCGGGAGCAAGTCCGATACCAGCATTGCAAAATGCCGACACTGCATGGAAAACAGACCACCACACTCTCTCAAAAAAACTTCCAAAATTATCCGACCATAGGGTAAAAAGAAGTATGGCCCCCACACTTTCCATAATCAGTGTTGTTGCAGCAACAGCGGCAATAAGAGATTTTAGTCCTTTTATTGTGCGTACATCCAAAATCTCATTAAATCCGGCCTGTCTTCTAGAAGGAAGGCGACCGCCAACCAAAACCGCAAATGATGCCGATAAGACCATTATGCCAAGACCACCGACCTGAATTACCGCCAGAATAACGACTTGGCCAAAGAGCGTAAAATAGGCGCCTGCATCATTTATAACCATAAGCCCAGTCACACACGCTGCCGAGGTAATGGTAAACAACGCATCAATGGGTGGTGTGCCCCGTCCATCGGTTGTCGCTGCAGGAAAAGTAAGCAGCAAAGTTCCAAAGCAAATTAAGGCAACAAAACTTAAGGCAAGCGTTTGACTAGGTTTTAAATTAACATGTACCGAAAGAGCGCGTCCAACACGCGTATCAAGCAAAGCAAAAAAACCCACCGCAGCCAAACGGCCAATTAAAATTACTCCGGCAAGACGGGGAACAAAAAAAAGAATTAAAACTAAAAGAAGAATAAAAAAATTAAGTTTTTCTTTTAAGACCTGCTGCAATACATCATGACGCTCGGGAAGCGCTCCACAGATCAAAATGCTGATAAAGGCAAATATCAGCAACACATCCAAGGAAAGCACTATATCGCGCCAAAAACCTTGGGCTGAAATGTCAAAAATAAATTCTAAACAAAGAATTGAAACTGCCAAAATACCCGACAGCCACCACATTACCCCTACTAACCGTACTATTCGAGAATTAGCCATCATAGGTGGTTCTACCAATACACTCGCCAAGCGTAAGTACTTTACCCATCGCTTCACACTGTATCAGAGCCCTGCTACTATTTGCAACTAGCACCAAGGTAGAACCAAACATAAATCGACCAAGTTCTTGCCCTTGAGCAAAAAAATATTCATCATGCCCATACTCGCGATGCAAATAACCTTGTGGTTTGTTCAAAGGGTCCCGGCCAAATTCAACGTGAATTTTCCCTACCATGGTTGCCCCTACCGCAACCAAATACATAAGATGACTCGGGTCAGCCAAGGGCCGAATGGCCATGACTACCCGCTCGTTGACACAAAAAAGATTTTCCACATTATTTACCGCCCAGCTATTAACTGGCCATAAGAATCCAGGAATATAGGTCATAGAAACTATATGACCGTCTATTGGCGAATGAAAGCGGTGGTAATCTTTAGGTGACAGGTAAAAAGTAGCATAGGTACTCTTCTCAAGAAAAGTATCATTTGAGTTCAATCCCAACAAATTAGCCAAGTGATAATGCTTACCTTTAATCTGTACAGCTTGCCCCTGAGTCGCAATGCCACTGCTTCCCCAAAAGCCATCACATGGAGCAGTTAAAGAATGCTCTGACTTATCAATTGTGCGGGCACCAGGCTTTAGTCGGCGAGTAAAAAAGTCTTGCAGACTACCATAGCTTTCAATTGGTTGCGCACACTCGTTTAAGTTAACAGCAAACAACTTACAAAAGACGCCAATTTGCCACTCCACCAATAGTGCTGGTTTACGCAATTCTGCAAAACGTCCCATCAAGCGAGAAAGAGCATTTTTAGGAAGCAACCACAATCCTAGATACTTCCACTTATCCGCAATTGAACGAAAAAAACACTCTAATCTCGATGAACCCATAACTAGCACCAAATTTAAACAACGAGCCAAGAAAAACGATTTCCATAAGATAAAGTCAGCGAGAATATTCCACTTAAACCAATATTAGCTCTATCAGTCATCATAGATGCAACATAAATGTCAGCTACCGCTGATATACTAAAATTGCCTAATTTCACAAAGGTCAGCACCGCTGTATTCTCACCTACCATGCCAACCCGGTCAGATCGTGGATGAGAACAAGGAAATACCAGTCGCCAGATACTTTCAATCTTGAGATCAAGAGGACCAAGAGGCCACGAGCCAGCCCCAGCTACCTCACCCCCAACATCGGTCCCATCCTCAAAATTATCCTCATTAATGTTTAATGTCGCAATAAGGCCAGCACGCAAATTTTCAATTTTTTTAACCCTATCAAGCGAAACTCCCCCAAAAAGCCTTAAGTCTCTTGTCCTTGGTAGCCAGTCAGCCGGCCAAGGTTTTTTAGCTGTGGTATAAAAATCGAGTGGCCATAATTCCGTTTCATATACAACACGAAGCAAAGGAGACCATACCCACTGCTGCGGCGCCGCATTCAGTATTTTTTCCATAGGCACGCGAAATGAGGCATTTATTTTAACTCTATCTTCTTCTGGCTCTTTTTTAGGATCGGTCGAATAAAACTTAAGCGACGCCAACAGTTTTGAATCAAGTTTTGGTGTTTCGTATCCCAAAGCAGCCTTCACTCTGATCAGCGTGTTGACGAAAGGTTTGCCCTTAAGGCGGCTTTCAAAAAGTTCAAAGTCGGAGCTTTTATCGTTAGCTTGTTCTTGCCAATGCTGTATGGTCTGATTCAACGCACCGCCAGAAACGCCTATATCAAAATCGCCAATATCCAGAACCAACTTTGACGTGGGCCTTCCTTTCGAATAATAAAAATAGTGTTTTAATTTATCTAAGGAAACTCCAATCAATAACGCTCGTTTTACTAGAGCAGAAACTGTCGGAGCATTCGGAATCAATTCACCGCCTTCCCAAAGCTCTTGCATCTCCACTTCGTCGCGCTTCTTAAGCTCTTCTAGAGTGTCCATGGCTTTCTTGCCACCCAAAGACAGAGCTTTGCCAATATTTCCTGACATGTTTGCTCTTTGTGCAAAAAGCAGATCTGACTCAATAAGTGGATAGAGCTCGCTCAGAATATGCTCGCTCACGACAATTTTGTACCACTCATTATCTTCTATCGCCAGCTGACCAATAGTACCGTCTAAAGTCGCTCCCACTACCGTCACTGGCTGCGATAAACGGCCGGCTTTAATGAGCTTAAACGCTCTTTTTAAGTAAGCGCCGGTGATAGACAAGGGGATAGCACGTCCCCTACGTTCCAATAAGACCTGAGCTAAGGGTGTGACTATTTGAGAATGAATGGGTGTCGGTTTGGGCGATGCTTCAAAAAGAGCCGCTTGGCAGCCTTCTTGATCCATAAGAATATTACCAGTGACTTTGTCCAAATCTTGCTGAGTCCAAT
>Ga0206887_10150_pt1 | contig 16370 bp, 7 predicted proteins | sample Alteio_BWOrgHeat_89_FD_153248 | JGI IMG/M metagenome (GOLD analysis project Ga0206887, IMG submission 153248) | Enriched cells from forest soil in Barre Woods Harvard Forest LTER site, Petersham, Massachusetts, United States - Alteio_BWOrgHeat_Nextera3 ...
TTACCATAGCTGTAATCCAATAGTTGCTATACCATGCATCTCCTGCTTGGCTAACAAGAATGTGAGGTTGTGAAGTGTCGTTGGTCTGGCGATTAAAATATCCACGAACTTTCGTAGGATCTGTACCGCCTCCATTCAGATCATAAAAGGTTGAATCATTCAGTATAGCGAAATAATTTTGCGATGTATTATCTAAACCATTGACAAAATCAATTGCAGGCGAAATTTCTATAAAATATTCTTTTGGAGTAATTTTTTTATGATTAAATGGCACATCAAGAGTGAAGAAACTTCCATCAGTTGGAAAACTTGAAAGATCATCATAAGTTATTACTGCAGAATCAATAAGTTTTGCAAAAGACTCTTGAGGAATAAAACCAGATTTAACGGTCTGGTTTTTGATTTTTATCACCAGAGCATGATTATTAAGGGAATCCGATGACATCTGAACAAGGTTCGGTAATGCCATCACAATCTGTACATTATCAAGGTAGTAACCTGCTGCCCGATCGGTAATGCGTTCTTCTCTAGCAATAATTGTGTCGGGAAGTACTGAATTGTCAGGCTGAGTTACATTGATAAATCCTGGCAAAAATGAGTAAGGTAATGGCAGATTTGTTGTATCTACATAATTGAGTGTATCATAAACGAAAGCCAAAGGGGAGAATGATTTAATATATTTCGGCTGAGTCAGGAATACACTATTCCCTCTATCGGCACGAAGAGTTGTTTGAAATGGCCTTATGGTTGGCTTCAAAGCCTTAGGCTGATTTTTTATTGAAGCCTGAACACTAGAAAGACAGAGCAGCACAAAAAAAACAGTAGCAATTTTTTTCATCGCAATAGTATAATTATAAAAAAAACGTTTGATTACACCTTCGTGTATTTATACAAAACCCCTAAAACTGCAAAAAGTTGCGCCAAAAAATAGGAATATTTTGCAAATTTAACTACCTGCAACTATTTTGGCAAAAGCACTCTTACAATTGTATAGTATAAATGTCACGGAATGAATTCCTATAGAGTCTTATGCTCTGCCATTATAGGCATGCTTATTTTCGTAACTCTGTTCGCTGAAGAATCGGCGAAAGCTCAGAGTATTGTTCCGAATGAATTTAAGTCTTTTACCTCTCAAATATCAAAACAGACCCAAAACTCCTATCGTCTTATTCGATTGGGAAGCAATAAAGTACCTTCAATTCTCAGTTCTACCACTTTTAATCAAAGATCAATACCTGAATTGCAAAGAAATGACATTTCTTCCGTTCAGATTTTTGCGAGGAATGAAGCCGAGTTCATAGCAAAAAATGCTCTCACGTTGCCAGCGACCGCATCTCTCGTTGAAAAAGGCACAAATCTTACAGGAAATCTTTGGCTATCATCGTATTCGGTTTCCTATGGAGAAATTTTGCTTCGTGAAAGATACCTTCATTTAAATATTGGAGCTTTGAGTGGCAAGGTTATGCTTGTTCGCAATAACATCCCTTCCAAGCAGCCAAATACTCTTTCTGCAACAGTCAATGCATCGGATATCCTTAATCAAACAACCGATCTTCTCGGAAGCCATACTCTGATTTCATCCCAGCCTCATCTGGTATTGGTTGATCAAAAAGAGAGCACTTCCCTTTTGCTTTGCTACGAACTTATAGCAAAGGATCCTAATATGTCGGAAATCTGGAGGCTCACTTTTGACGCGACAACAGGAGAACTGATCGAAAAGAAAAGCCTTGTGGAAAATGAGATCGGTTACTCTGAGAATGTGCAAAGTCATTCAACTGAGAATAAAGAAGTTAATATGTACTCAAACACTGGTTTAGCCGATAATCCAGTCGTTTCTCATGATGCGCCACTTAAGGGAATAGGAGGATATGTTTTTGCGAAAGTACACTTGCATAATCCTTTTGATACTCTTACAACTCTCGGTCTTCCGTTTGCTAAACTAAAGGTCAACGGAATTTCTGTTGAAACAGACTCAACTGGTTTTTGGACGTCTCCCTCTCAGAGTTACCCTTTGACCATTCAGATGTCTTTCGATGCCCATTATTTTACAATTCTTCGTCAGGACGGGAAAACCAATAGTACAGTTACAAAGACAATTTCAAGTGGTAATGTGGATATTCTTTGGGATGATTCAAATTCAGATCCTACAGAACGCGATGCCTATTATTCAGCTTCATACGCACACCTTGTTGACAAAAGGATCGACGAGAAGTTGACCAATCTTGATTTTCATATGAAGGTGAATATCAATTTGAATTCATCATGCAATGCCTTCTATACTCCTGGCGATACTTCGTTGAATTTCTTTTCATCAGGAGGAGGGTGTTCAAATACCGGTGAAATATCTGATGTAGTGTTTCATGAATACGGACACAGAGTAACTAATGCAAGGTACCAGCAAGCAGCCGGACATGATGCGAACATTGTTGATGGGTCACTTGGCGAAGGGTTTGCTGACCTCAATAGCGCTTTTATTCGTGACGATCCACGCATAGGTATTGGATTTTTTGGAAATAACAACCAGACTATTCGCTCATGTGAGAATCAGAGAAAGTGGCCGAAGGATATTAGTCCTGATATTCATGTCAGTGGTGAAATTATATCGGGAGCTTTTTGGGACCTTCGACAATTAATCGGCCATGATGCTACACAGCATCTTTTCCATTTCATGGAATATCAGATGCCTGATGGCAATGGATTAACAGATTCCGCTTCTTTGGAAGATGCCTTTACCAGTACTCTTTCAGCAACGATTCTTACAGATGATAATGACAATGATCTGTCAAACGGAACCCCTCATTTAAACGAGATACTTGCCGCTTTCAAGTCTCATAATATTACTTTATCACATTTTATTGAGGTAAATCCTTCTCAAGTAAAAGATCAGGATACATCTGCAAGCTCATATAATATTAATGTTGGAGCTTCTTATCACGGACTGGTCGGCGAACTTGAGGATGAAAGCATTAAGCTTCATTATTCGATCGATAACGGAAAAACTTATAAGTCGCTTTCGCTGAAAAGTACCCCTACTGAAGGTGAATTTACAGGTGTAATCCCTAAAGTACCATCAGGGACTATTGTACTCTATTATGCTTCTGCCGCTTCAAATCTGAGCGAGAATGATACCGTTCTTAATCCTTCACCTCAAGCACCATATAGTTTTTTAGTCGGTTTTCGGAAAATCATTTCTGATGATGCTGAAAAGGATAGAGGTTGGTCATTAAACTCTTCATCAGACCAAGCGACAACGGGGTTATGGGTACGTGAAAAACCTCATGGAACATTCGGAGACCCTACTCCACCGCTACAATATATTCAGCAAGATACCGATCACTCAGAGATTGGGACAATGTGCTATATTACCGGAAATCATGTGGACCCATCAGGTAATAATAGTCCGGGATATGACGATGTTGATAATGGAGCAACGACATTAACCACCCCTGCATACGATCTATCTAATCTCAGGTCTCCGGTTATTCGGTACTGGTATTATTATTCTAACGACCAAGGGCAGAATCCCAATATATCGAAATGGCAGGCAGACATATCAAATGATAATGGAGCTACCTGGAAAAATTTACAATTGACCAATCAAAGCACTAAAGGATGGACAGAGTTCGTGTTCAAACTTAATGATTACCTTCCAACTTCTTCAGCAATAAAGATTCGCTTCATCGCCAGTGACTTTATACAAACTTTAGTTGAAGCCGGCGTAGATGATTTAGATATCTCGGATCCTATTCAATTACAAAATAATTCTGTTAATATAGCAGGATCTGATTTACAAAGCCCTTATCCAAACCCTATTCACCGCGGTGAAAAACTGCATATCGGATCAAATGGGTTGAAAGATTTTCATCCGATCCTGATAGATCTCTTAGGACGTGAAGTTCCACTTTCTCTTGATGAAAATATTGGCATTACCATTCCCTTGAATATTTCACCCGGAATATATTTGGTTGAATTCGGGGGAGAGAAATGTAAGGTCATTGTTCTGGAATAAATCATGCACAATGGGTGTACCAATGGCACACCCCGTGCTTTCTTCATCCATCCTTACATCATTGATTTCCTTGAACTTGTCGGATAGACACGGTAGACGATCTTCCGTATCGTATCAAATTGCAGATAGGGGTACATATCTGTTAGTGCCTTAATTGCCTCATGTGTCTTCATAGCCCCGTCACCTTTGAGACGCAAGAACATTTGACGTATGACGAAATCTCTTAAGGACTTTTCATTGAGCAGATCATTTGATCTGAGCATCAGATAAACTTCATCGGTAAGAATATCAGCAAGCGGATTGGAAGTGCCTTCTTTAAGACCTGTTCTGACGCTCGGCAGATCATCTGCAAGCATATAGGACGGTAAGCTGTTTTGACCTGTAAAGCTAGTGCGGGATTGAGTGGTTTGCATATTGTAGTCTCCAAAAAAAAGAATAATACGATGATGATTAACTAAAACCTGCCTCCATCGGAGAACTCGGAAGAACACTATGAACGAACCCTTTTCTGTAAGAGTGAAGACAAGATCGCATTCTGTCCGTTTCTTTCTTCTCTCGTTCTGTTGTGCTCTTTCGAGTTCATACCCGGCAGAGAAATCGTATCAATTATTTATTTCGTTTAACTACAAAAATGAAGTCTTTATTTTGAGAGGGAATCAGTTAAATAAGTTATCCCCCACATATATAAGTACCGCAAAGGGGGTGTTTTGTTACAAAAAAAAGTAGGTCACAAATCCTTGACCTAGGTAAATTCAGCAGCAAGACATATTATAACTAATTATAATACAATGACTTAACTTTTATGGCAGGCTAAAAAAATATTTTAGCCTGCAAACCACATTCCGGAGATTTTTGCTGATTGTTACTTTGAAATCACTAATTTCTGAGTTACAGCATGACCATCTGATGTCAGCACTGCATAATATACCCCAGGGGATAATTGTGACAAATCAGACCGTACACTTTGCTCACCTTGAGGTCTGAATTCCTTCAGAAGAGTCTTTGCTTCACGCCCGAGTTCATCATAAAGAAGAAGAGTAACACTTCCCTCTTTTGCAAGCGTGAAGGAAATCGTGGTATTCCCATTGATTTGTATCGGGTTTGGTGAGATCGAGGTAATCACCGGCATAGTAATATCTTGCGCGGAAGCAGATACGCTCGCTATATTCCGCGGAAGATCGTTGATATTTATTCTGTACATGCCGCGTCCATAAGTGGTGGCGAGAAGCCATTGGTTGGTCGTTCCACGAACTCGAAGCTTCGTCACCTGACAAAGCGGCATTCCATCACGGATAGGCTCCCAGGTCGTGCCATTATCAAGTGATCGCATCACACCAAAAGTGTGTCCAAGGAAAAGGTCACCATTAGGTGCTCTTGTAATGCTTGATGCATCAAGATCAGGAAGGTTTTTCGCAGGTGCTACCCAAGTTTTGCCATAGTCTGTCGAGTGCCAAAAGTGCTGGTTTCCATAACCTGAAACACATGCCCATGCTTTACTTGCATCGGTAGGGTCTGTTGCAAATCCGGAGACTACACCCATCTTGGTCGTCGTTGATTTCACCCATTTTACCCCGGTGAGATCACCGGCATTTTTCGTGACGTAGATCAACGAGCCGCCCGTTCCAACATAAACCACATTTGGATCAGCTGCAGCTACGTGAATCGCCCATGGACCAATATTACTTGAATTTATTTCATAAAGACTATTTGCTCCGTCATTCGAATAATAGACGTTATTATTTCCTGAAATTGCAACAACAGTAGCATCACTTTCCGAAACATCATAATTCATATAGAATGGTGCTTGTTCGCTCAGCAATCTCGAGTCAGAGGGTATGATATTATCAGTACCCCAATTATGTCCTCCGTCAGCAGATTTATGCAAAACTGCATACGTATAGGTTGAGTACGCATTCTGTCCTCCGTCTTCCTGTGAAATAAAACAACGCCCGCCATCTCCGCCATAGGTCTGTGTAAAAGTTTTTCCATTCTCAGCCGTGCCGTTTATACCATTATCCTGTGCGCCGCCGATTATATACGAAAAATCGGGTGCAGCATCGCCGCCAACGAACAGCATATCCGAAAGTGTGGCATTCCTGCTTTGCGACCACGAGCCTCCGTTATTTTGGCTGACAAAAATTCCCCCATCAGTAAGAGCATACAAACCAAGTGGACCGTATTGCAATACATGAATATCAGCATGGGAATAATTAGGTGCGGAACTTGAACGAGTCCAGTCCGTCCTTTGGCTAAGGTTGGGACCGCCATTAGATGAACTCCAGATATCTATCCCTCCGACAACTACGATACCTGCATTTGACGGGCTAACAGCACAGGCATTGTCATACCAGCCCTGATCCCTCATAATATTTGATTCATTCCATTCTAATGTCCAGCTATTTCCATAGTCGTCTGATCGTGCTATGCCACCCGAAGCATTTCCGGGACCCGATACATTCGCATAAATCTTTGAAACATCCTTTTTGGAAATCGCTAAAGTCGCTGTGCCTTTTGTAATATTCGGAGCAAGGTCAGGAGACCAGGTTTTTCCGCCGTCTACTGATTTTACGATTTGACCACCACCGCCGACATAAATATTTTGACCATTTGTCGGATCGATCACCATGCTTGTTGTGCCGCCGATAGGCAGGATGTAATTCCATGTTGCACCGGCATCCAAACTTTGACGTACGCCGTCGCTCCCGGTAATATAAATCGTTGTATGAACCTGGGGATCAATAAGCACTTGATTGCATCTGCTTCCGACAATGTTTGCATCTGCCAGATGCACCCAATTTAAACCTTTATCTGTCGATTTATATAATCCATCTCCTGTTCTGTCATACAGATCACCTGTACAGGCATATATCGTATTAGGATCGGTTTGGTCAACGGCTACTCCACCCATTGCATACGAGCTCCATGAATCACTAATATTAGTCCATGAAGCTCCCCCATCTTTCGTTTGCCATAAACCACCACCGGAGGTGCCCATGTAAAACACTTGATTATTTGTTGGGTCAAAGGCTAGACTTGTCGGGCGTCCGCTAACAACGCTTTCCTGAGAGCCTCCGACCTGCATCCACGCCGTTGATGATTGGAACATCATCTCCGTCGGACGAGGCATTGAAGTAAATTGTTTATATCCGCGAAGACGGGCTTCGGCAATATTCGTGTCAGATCCTGAGGTTTCTATCTTATGCCAGTATGCTGCTCTTTCAGCAAGATGCTGATTCTCGCCCCAATCTTCCTCCGGCATTGGAACAGTGCTCTTTTGCGCGTATGCGGTGGTTGTTAAAACAATGAAGAGCAGAGTAAAAATATTTTTCATTTTCGTATTTTTTTGATTGAGTGAGCCTAATAAAACAAACAATAATAAGGTCCGGTTTTGAATTGATATTAATAATCCCCGTAGCCAATTTTGATCAGAATACTCCGCTTAAAGAAGTATCATGTCATTGCATTCACTTTATTCATATTCAATGTTCAGCACTCCATATAATTTAATGAGCGAAAAATGATGAAATTGTTTCAAATGCTGACCCATTATTCTTGTAAATTTGTTAGGGGCATTTGCTTGTAATCATTCCGTAAAGATAAAAACACCTTAATCAAAAAAATGTCGCAAATCGGCACGAAAATTGAGATCGATGCACTTCCTTTCGCATCACAATCAGATCATCATAAAAACGAACTTCGGAAGTTAGAAAACCTTGAAGAAACGGTTAAAATTGGAGGCGGTAAAGGCAACATCGCCAAGCAGCATGAGAAGGGTAAATTAACGGCGCGCGAACGGATTGCTTTGTTGATCGATCCCGATTCGAAATTAGAAGAAATAGGCCTCTTTGCAGCTCAGGGAATGTATGAGAACGAAGGCGGAGCCCCTTCAGCAGGTGTTGTAGTGGGAATAGGAAGAGTCAGCGGCAAGCTATGCGTTATCGTTGCCAATGATGCCACAGTGAAAGCAGGTGCATGGTTTCCTATGACATGTAAAAAGAATTTGCGTGCTCAGGAAATTTCGATAGAAAACCGGCTTCCTATTATTTATCTTGTCGATAGCGCCGGAGTGTACCTGCCCATGCAGGATGAAATATTTCCGGACAAAGAGCACTTCGGAAGGATATTCCGGAATAATGCGGTGATGAGCTCGATGGGAATTGTGCAGATAGCAGCCATCATGGGACCATGTGTTGCCGGCGGCGCATACCTGCCTATTATGTCGGATGAGGCACTGATCGTGGAGAAAACAGGCCACGTTTTCTTAGCCGGCAGTGCATTAGTTGAAGCAGCTATAGGGGAAAAGATCGATAATGAAGCGTTAGGCGGAGCTAAAGTACATTCTGAAGTATCAGGCGTAACTGATTATAAAATGCCAAATGACAATGTTTGTCTGAAAACAATACGCTCCATTGTTTCCAAGATCGGTGAAAAAGCTAAAGCCGGATTCGACAGAATTACTCCTGTACGTCCTAAATATAATGCCGATGAACTTCTCGCCCTTCTTCCTCCGAATACGACCAAGCCTTATGATGTCTACGAACTCCTTGCAAGAATAGTTGATGGTTCTGAGATAGATGAATACAAAGCTGATTATGGCAAATCTATAGTGACAGCTTATGCCCGTATTGACGGATGGGCTGTCGGTATCGTTGCTAATCAACGCAAGATCGTTAAGAACGCCAGAGGTGAGATGCAGGTCGGTGGTGTGATCTATTCCGATTCTGCAGATAAGGCAGCACGGTTTATCATGAATTGTAATCAGAAGATGATCCCGCTTGTCTTTTTCCAGGATGTTACCGGGTTTATGGTAGGATCCCGTTCTGAACATGGCGGAATAATTAAAGATGGTGCCAAGATGGTCAGTGCCGTTGCAAATTCTGTCGTCCCGAAATTCACCTTTATCACCGGCAATTCCTTCGGCGCCGGAAATTATGCAATGTGCGGCAAGGCGTATGACCCCAGATTGATCTTTAGCTGGCATTCTGCCCGCTTAGCAGTAATGAGCGGAGCTGCCGCATCAAAGACATTGCTTTCAATTAAACTTGCTTCATTAAAGAAAAAAGGAGAGACCATCACTGAGGAATTACAAAAGCAAATGCTGGCTGAAATTGCCAATCAATACGATGAGCAAACCGGTGCACTTTTTGCTGCAGCAAGACTGTGGACCGATGGCATTATTGACCCGCGAAAAACACGTGAGATCATCTCACTTGGTATCGAAATGGCAAGCCACAATCCCGATATTCCAAAGTTTAATCCGGGAGTGATTCAAACCTAATTGTTTCGAAATTCTATAGAAATAAAAAAGCCGGAGCAAAACTCCGGCTTTTTTATTAGAATTTTTATTATTATCTCGTTGGGTTAACCCTGACGACAATAAATCTGGGGTCATAAGTGCCGTCATGTCGTCCACGTTGCCCGACAAGGAAGGCTTCATATATCGCCCCTGCTTCGGCGTTAAAACCAAAATGAACATCTGTATCGGTGCTGACTTTAGCTTCAAGATCAACGTGACCAGCCGGCACAACGATACTGGAATCAAAATCCTTTGGTTTATTTATCTTTGTAGACTTAGTGCCATTATAGGTAAATGCCACGCTTGCGCTATTTGAAGCAAGGGTCAAAGGCTTATTTGGACTTGCTAACATATGTCCCATAACAATACGGGCGCTTCCGGCAATTGGTATATCAGGAATAGGTACAGTTTGAACCGATCCTGTAGCCGAATCATATGGAGCATTATTATCTGCCGCTTTAGGGTCAAGTTTCTTAACGGTATCAAATACAATCAATGTATAAAGTTGATCGCTCTTTATCGTATTACGATTTGCATAAAAGCGGAATAGATTCGTATCGAGACTGCTTGGGTTCTTTGCACCGACAGCAGGCTTCACCATCTTAAAATAAATAATATCAACCATTGGAATCGTTGCCGGAACCTGGTTGTAAATTACTGCTCCATTATCAGCAGAAGTAGGTGGAAAAGCTGGTGGAGAAGGAGGTGCAAGTGAAAATGGCATAAGCCCCTGATAATCATACGCAGTATTATTATTGATCACAAGAGATAGCCCGCCGGAAGTAGAATAGTCTATTAAGACCTTGTTAACCGGACTATTTGGGGGCAATAGTGCATTAATAAAATTATATTTGAAAGTCAACGGAGGTGTAAGAGTCAGGTCTGTTCCCGGATCATCATCCAAGATACGAATACGGATCGTATCGTTAAGCGTATTAAGTCCGGTATTCGGATCAGGAATACGATTATCTGAGCCACCAAAAGTGATAGTATGATATGTTCCGCCCCCAAGTCCGACTCCTGCCAGACGGCTGAGAACAGCACCGGTAGGATCAACGATATAAAACGTAACCGTCGTATCGTTGGCAATAGGTAAACCAACATAAGGGCTTACTTGTCTGTATGGCAGATCTTTTGCAAGAGACATTCCACTGAGCGGATCTCCTACCATAAGGCTTAACGTAGGATATTTTGCATTAACATTCATAAAACGAAAGTAAGCAAGATTTGCAGGCTGATTAGCAGGCGGAAGATCATTGATTACATCATGATTATAAACTCCTGCATCACCGGAAATTAACCAGGTCTTTTTATCTCCCGGCATCAATGTAACATAGTCATCTGCGACTGTGACCACCGGCTGAGAACCGGCTTTAATAGCTACCAAATGGTACCTTCTGCCTGCCGCACGATTGGTCGAAAGATTATTAAGGTATGGTGTGACAATACCGTATGTCATTGCAGTAGCTGTTTTTGTAACAGAATCTGCAGGTGTAGCATTATCGGGGTACATGAATACCTGAATCGACTCAACCTGATGGTAATCGGCAAAGCGGATTTCAGCTAATGCAATGTATGTCGGATCAGTGGCAGTATCTTTACAGCCATTCACAAACATGGCACCCATTGCAAGAATAAATAGAGAAAACCCTATGAAGAGACGATTTTTCATTTGTTTATCAATAAAAATTGGGTCGTTTGAAGTCACAACTCATATACTAATACACACAACCCGCACAAAAGTCGCAGAAAAACTACCGATTTACACGAATAGTTTAGATTGGATTGCAAAAATACGCAATAAATTGACTCCCTGCCCTACTTCGCATTTCCGAGTCAGTCTAAAAATTAGATTTACAAACTATCAGCGGAGAAATTCTCCAGATAATATTTTACCCGTTCAGTAAACTGCACACCATACATACCATCAATAAGTCTGTGGTCATATGATAAACCGAGATACATCATTGAGCGGATGGCAATTGAGTCATTTCCATCTTCATCGGTAATCACTACAGCACGCTTTACTATTGCTCCCGTGGTCATAATAGCAACCTGTGGCTGATTGATAATAGGTGTTCCAAAGAGATTTCCGTACATGCCCGGATTCGTCAATGTAAAAGTACCCCCTGAAATATCATCGGGCTTAAGCTTCTTTGTTCTTGCTCTTGCTGCCAGATCGGCTACGGCTTTTGCAATACCTGCAATATTCAAATCCTGGGCTTTTTTGATAACCGGCACGATCAAAGCAGGCGGTAAAAGTGAGCCTTCAGCAGGTGGCAATCCAACAGCTACGCCAAAATTAATATCTTTCTTAACGTGAACGTTATTCCCTTCCACACTTGAATTGATGAACGGGAAATCCTTAATAGCTTTAACCATCGCAGCGATCATGATAGGAGTGTAGGTTAAACCAACACCTTCGCGCTGCTTAAATTGATCTTTGAATTTTTCGCGGAATTTGACTACTGCTGTCATATCAACTTCGCTGACACTTGTCACATGAGCGCTCGTTTTCTTCGAGAAGATCATATGTTCCGCAGTTTTCATGCGGATATTATCCATCGGGATAATGGCATCTTCCGCAAATGAAATTGATGGAGATGCCGGGGCGGCAGATTGCTTCGATGTTGTGTGCGTCTGTGATTTTCCTGAACTACGATTACTTACATATCCAAGTATGTCGTTTTTATTGACTCTTCCGCCAAGTCCACTTCCGGAAATCGCATCAAGTTCACTTGTTGCAATTCCTTCTTGCTTAGCAATTGAACGTACAAGCGGCGAATAAAAGCGATTTCCGCTTTCCTTGGGTGCAGGTTGATTCGTTGCAACTTGAGCAGGAGCGATAGTTGGGGTGGTCTGCGTTAGACTTGCTTTAGGAGCTTCAGCAGGCTGGGTTTTTTCAGGCACGGCATCTTGCTTCGGCGCTTCGGCAGAAGGTGCAGCAGCTTTACCTGAAGAAATAAATGCAATTGTTGCGCCAACGGCAATCGTCTCTTTTTCCTGTGCTACAATTTTTGTTAGTGTTCCTGCTGACGGTGAAGGTACTTCCGTATCGACTTTATCTGTTGAAATTTCAACGATCGGTTCGTCCTTCTTAATTTCATCCCCTTCTTTCTTCAGCCACTTTAAGATCGTCCCCTCAGTAATGGACTCACCCATCTTCGGCATAACTACTGCCTGACCGGAATTCGTCGATGCGGCAGGAGCCGGTGTTGATTGTTGTTCGACTTTTGGGGCTTCGGCTGTTTGCGGAGCGGCTTTTGCAGGCTCCGGAGTTTGCGGAGGCGGAGCAGAAGTATTCGCAGCAACTTCACCCGCTTCACCTATTACTGCGATCAATGCGCCGACAGCAACCGTTTCTTTTTCCTGTGCGATTTGTTGCAGCAGAATACCTGCAACAGGAGCAGGGACTTCCGTATCAACTTTATCAGTTGATATTTCTAAGATAGGCTCGTCCTTTTTTATTTGGTCGCCGGGCGATTTTAACCAGCGTAGGATCGTGCCTTCGGTAATAGACTCGCCCATTTTGGGCATGACAACATTTGTAGCCATCGAAATTCTTTTACGGTGATTTTACGAATGCAACATAACACACGAAGCGAAAACTTCGCTCCACTTAGTATCACATATTTTCTACTCTATGATCGTCAAAGAAAGCGTAATGTTATCTCAATGATCTCAGGCGTATTCCCCAAACGAACAGGAGGTCCCCAAAGACCTGCTCCGCATGAGACATAGATGTGGGTATCTGCAATTTTCTTATAGCCCCAACTCAACTCATATACTTTCTTTGTAATAAAATTCAGCGGCCAAAGCTGACCGTGATGGGTATGACCTGAGAGTTGCAGATCTGCTCCGATGCTTACACCTTCTTCAAGATGAAAAGGTTGATGGTCCATCAGGATAATTGGTTTCGATTTATCTAACCCTTCAGCTAATTCTTCGATGCCCTTCCGTCCTTTCTTCGAACGGTCTTCCCTGCCGATGATCGTCATTCCGGCTACTTCAAGTACTTGATCTCGCAGTTCGGTAATGCCATGCGCTGTAATATATTTCACTGCCGGTTCGACGCCACCGATATATTCATGGTTACCGGTAATCCCAAAAATCCCGTATTTTGACTTTATTGTTCTAAGAACTTCTCCCAGGTTTTGTTTGATCACCGGCTCAACATCTCCATCGACTATATCACCGGGTAAGAGCACAAGATCAACGTCGAGCGAATTAATTCTTTCTACGATATACTTTGTCCACGATCTGTTGATGATCGTACCGAGATGAATATCGCTTGCAACGGCGAGTTTTAAGACCTTGGCAACGTCATTCCTTTTCGGAATTGTAAAATCATATTTACGAATTCTGATATTTCTGGCATTAAAATACCCCGCTGCAATAGTCAGAACTGTAAATCCGATAACTATGAACGTGGTGTAAAATTTTACTTCCACATACTGAAAAGATGAATATGCCGGAAGAAAATTTACGAAATGATTAATAAGCCTGGAAAGATCAAGAAGTAAAATACCAAGAAGAAAATACAGAATAAAAGCGAACCAGAACGAGCCAACCCAAATAAAAATATCACTGAGAAGCGACAAATACCTCTTCTCAAGAAAACGCCCAATGATGTATGATAGTGAAACGAAAAGAAATATGCCGGTGTAAACAGGTCTAATATCCGCACGATATTCCAACCCCTGATACCCTCTTATAAAAATGTAATAATTTATGAGACCATAAAGCGTAAAGAATACGGTGAAGAATATAGCTATCTGACGTTTTGGCATTTATAATTCTTTGATAATCATCGAGATAAGACGGGGAGTTATAGTAATATCTATGCTATATGTGCTATCTAAAACAGGCGTAGATATCCTACGCCTGTTCTATAAAGAAGATGATTCTTATTCAGATTTACTTCTGAAAAATATCAGTTTGTTTAGCTTCAGGTGGTCCCTTTGGCTTATCGCTTGTACCCTCTAATTTATCTAATTCCTCATCCTCATCAGCAGGTACGTTCGCAAGTGCTGCGACAAAATCACCTTCATTCAGGCGGACAAGGCGAACACCCTGGGTATTGCGTCCCATAACACGAATATCACTGACATGCTGGCGAATAACCAGACCTTCTTTCGTGACAGCAATGAGATCGTCATTATCAACGACTTCCCTGATAGCGACGAGTTTTCCGGTTTTATCAGTTGCCTTCATAGTAATAACACCTTTGCCGCCTCGGCGAGTCAAACGATAGTCATTCACGTCACTGCGCTTGCCATAACCTTGTTCGCTGCAAACAAGTACAGTAGTATCGGTACGTCTCGGTGCGATCATACCGATAACAATATCACCCTTTTCAAGCGTAATTCCACGTACGCCGGCAGCGGTTCTGCCCATCATACGAACATCTTTTTCGTTGAAGCGGCAAGCCATACCTTCACGAGTACCGATGATAATCTCTTGAGTACCATCCGTTAAGCGTACATCTTTCAAGTTATCCTTTTCATCAAGGGTAATAGCCTGAATTCCTGTCTTGCGGATATTTCCAAAAGCCGAAAGGACTGTTTTCTTGATCGTGCCCTGCTCGGTGACCATTGTCACATAGTGATTCTCGTCAAATACTTTGACATTGATGAATGCTGAGATATGTTCATCGGAAGGTTTTTCAAGCAAATTAGCAATTGATCTGCCTTTTGCAATTCTGCTGCCTTCAGGAATTTCATGTACCTTCAGCCAGTAACATCTTCCCCGATCGGTGAAGAACATGATGTAATGGTGCGTCGAGGCAATGAACATGTGCTCGATAAAATCCTCTTCTTTGGTAGCTGCACCGGTAATGCCTTTGCCGCCCCTTCCCTGCCTGCGGTATCCGGAAACAGGAATACGCTTGATAAATCCGCCGTGTGAAATAGTTACGACGACATCCTCTTCGGCGATCATATCTTCGATCGTGAAATCTTTTGTGTCGTAAATGATCTCAGTGCGGCGCTTATCTGCAAATCGCGTTTTGATCTCTGCCAGATCGTCAGAGATGATCTTCATCTGCAATGTCTGTGATGCGAGAATGGCTTTCAGCTTTTCAATGAGCTGAATGACTTCGCGGTATTCCGCTTCGATCTTCGCACGCTCCAAACCTGTAAGACGCTGGAGACGCATTTCCAAAATTGATTTCGCCTGAATTTCGGATAAGCCGAAACGCTTGATCAAATTCTTCTGAGCCGTATCGGTATCTTTTGATTTCTTGATGACCTGAATAACTTCATCAATATTATCAAGAGCGATCACATAGCCTTCTAAGATATGGGCTCGTTTTTCAGCAGCGGTAAGATCAAACTGCGTTCTTCTGCGGACTACTTCGTTGCGATGCTCAATGTAATGCTTGATGACATCACGAAGCGGAAGAACTTTCGGAACACCCTTGACCAAAGCGAGCATAATGACGCCGAACGTCGTCTGCATTTGAGAATGCTTGTAAAGGTTATTCAGAACAACCTTTGCTATTGCATCGCGCTTAAGATCAAATACAATGCGTACACCATCTTTATCGGACTCATCACGCATATCGGCAATACCTTCGATCTTCTTGTCACGGATCATATCGGCGATCTTCTCCTGAAGCGTCGCTTTATTGACCATGAAAGGAATCTCGGTGATGATGATAGACTCTCTGTCATTCTTCCCTACTTCAACAGTTGCTCTGGCACGGACAATAACCTTACCGCGGCCTGTCGCATAGGCATCACGGACACCGTCATAACCATAGATCAACCCGCCTGTCGGGAAATCAGGAGCGATAATAAACTTCGTAAGCTCTTCACTTGTGATCTCAGGATTCTTAATGTACTGCAAACAACCTTCGATCACCTCGCCGAGATTATGCGGCGGGATATTCGTCGCCATACCAACGGCAATACCAGTTGCACCGTTGACAAGTAAATTCGGGAAGCCGGCAGGCATAACTGCTGGCTGTTGAAGAGTGTCGTCGAAATTTGGTACGAAGTCAACCGTATTCTTATCCAGATCGCGGAGAATTTCGGTGGCAAGCGCTGTGAGGCGGACTTCCGT
>Ga0206887_10141_pt2 | contig 16328 bp, 19 predicted proteins | sample Alteio_BWOrgHeat_89_FD_153248 | JGI IMG/M metagenome (GOLD analysis project Ga0206887, IMG submission 153248) | Enriched cells from forest soil in Barre Woods Harvard Forest LTER site, Petersham, Massachusetts, United States - Alteio_BWOrgHeat_Nextera3 ...
TCAGACAAGAATCGTGCTGTCATCTTCAGACTGAATCAAATGTGGCGTAAAACCTGCCAGGTGAAGAACACGCCAAAATCGGTTATTCGGGCTAGAGAAATGGTGCCCCGCCCGGGCTGCGCTCAGCGCTGGATTGATCCCACAAAACAGGACATCAATGTTCTTGCGGAGTAAGTCGGGTAGTCGAAGTGTTGCCATGTTTTCGCACCGTATAGCCGTGAGGCCCTAACATTTATCTACACACGAAATCCTTTCCTCCGGGTGCTGTTGGCCTCATGTCGCTCTAATTCGCGGAATGAAACCTCGAGTGTCGCAGGCGCTCGCAAGTGTGCGGACAATGCCCAAGACACTCAGCCGCCGGTTGAATTACGGAGATCGCGAAGGAAGTTCGGGCCGAGTTAGGCGAAATTCGACGAAGTTCAATAATCATCGAACTGACGTTTCGCTATAGATAGATGATTTAAAAGGAGATTGGCTCCTCAGGTAGGACTCGAACCTACAACCCTTCGGTTAACAGCCGAATTTTTCGATTGCAGGGCGTTGCAGGGAGTCGAACAAATGTTGATTACAAGACACTTAATCGAGTATCACTCGCAGTTGGTCGCACTGAAAGGCATGGAATCTCAATTTTAACAGCCACCAAAACAGCCACCGCAATCCACCTTCGGTGTCATAATTATTTCCAGAAAACCGAGGATTTATACGGATGGAAATGGGTCTGTCAAGAAGCCAAAATCGATAAAAGGAGTGTTCGAACACCCCGCCGGAAGTGGCATCTGGTGGATCAATTATTACGTTGAGGGTATCCGGCATCGTGAGAAGGTGGGGCGCCGGTCGGACGCGGTAGCCCTCTACCAGCGCCGCAAAACGGATGGGCGCATGGGCATTAAGATGCCGGAGGTCCGGCCTCGCCGCGCGGTGCTTTTCTCCGAAATTGCCGAAGACGCCCTCGCCTATTCGAAGGAGCACAAAGCTTCGTATCCGGGTGACCGCTCGACTGTGAACAAGCTTTTGCCGGTCTTTGGCACTACAGCCATCGAGGACATCACACCACAGATGATCAAAGCCTACCTTGACAAGCGGGACGATCTGACCAAGACGACGATCAACCGCTACCGGGGGACACTCTCGATGATTTTCCAAGAGGCCATCCGGAACGGCAAGGCGAAGGTGAATCCTGCTCGGCTCGTACGGCTCCACCGGGAGGACAACAGCCGCGTTCGTTTCATCACCTATTCCGAGGAAGCAATCATCCGGGAGATCATCCGCCAGCGGTGTCCCATCCATGAGGCGGAGTTCACCCTGGCCCTCGAAACAGGGACGCGACGCGGAGAGCTGTATGCGCTTGAGTGGGACCGAGTCGACTTTGAACGCCGGCAACTTCTCTTGCTTAAGACGAAGAACGGGACGGCACGGGTGGTGATTCTCACCGCCGCCGCAGTGAACGCCTTGGAGCAGATTTGGAAGAAGAGAAATCCAGACTCTCCCAAAGTCTGTCTCACGAGATATGGCGAACCAATGATGTCCCCGCGCGCTTGGTTCGAGCTAGTCATGGAGGAAGCCATTAAGAAGAGTGCATCGTTGAAGGATGTGACATGGCACATTTTTCGACACACCTACATCTCTCGCCTGGTAATGGCTGGCGTGGATCTTCGGACTGTGCAGGAACTCGCGGGCCACAAGGACATCAAGATGACAACCCGATACGCACATCTCGCGCCCGCGCACAAACTCGCTGCTGTAGACCGGCTTGCCGAATACCGAAAGGAGCAGGAGAAGGCGGAGGCAAAGAGCACTTCCGGCTTGACCCTTGTATCGGCCTAACGGTCTTCGCCCCAGCTCATTGTGTTTCGGGCCGAGATCGAAAGGGGGCACCGAAGACCGAGGATTTTAAGTCCTAATTTCGCGATTCAGCACTTCCCTCCACTAACTAACACTGAGCGGATAAGAAGCTCATAATGAATCAGATGAACCTGTTATCCGCATCGCACCTGGTTGTACCGAAAGCGCCAATTTAGCTTGCAAAGTGGCATCAGAGGTGGCACCGGACTCGCCAGAGTACTTGGGGAATTCAGGATGGCTACATGCCAAGCGGTAGCGACGCTCTTGGCATCTTCGAGGTCCCCGTGTGCCTTTTCGCGCACAAACACATCGGCTTCAGGCAAAGGGCGCTGAGTTGAAATGTAATGCCCGCACTCCCGAGGCCCCGGCTCGCGCTTTTCTCACTGTGATCGCCAGAAATCCCAATGCCGTTATCGAAGCACTCCATACGGATTTTGCTCACGGCCGTCAAAGGATCGTTGCTAGGCAGCAACGCCGTGCCACCAAGAATAAGTCCCATGAGCAGCACTCTATCCACGCATAATTCTCCACAGCGAACAAACAGCGAAACAAGCGCTAGAATGCCTCATGGGCGAAGATCGCGCTTCAACCACCAGAATGCGCCTGCGTGGCAAAATCTGTTGCTCCTGCAGGACTCCGTTACCTCCTTCGGAATTGAAGGGCGAGCGCTTCTGCGATGCCTGCGCCGCAGCAAGGGCACCCAGACGACGGGTCTATATGGGCTTCATGCTGACGAAGGAATGGTATTGCCGGTTCCTAGAAGAGGACGCCCAGACTTCTCTTCCCCGTACAATCCGCATGAAAGCCCCGATAAGATATTCGAGTTGGCCGAGCGGGGCGGCTGCAACCTGAACCTGGAAGGACGGCAGGCAATCCAGCATGGAATCGATATCGGCCGTGGAGGGATATGGCTGGAGCTGACAGAAGAGCAGTACGCGAAACTCAAGAAGCACTGAAAACGAGATGGGCGATATCTCTTTCGAGATATCGCCCAATCTATCCGTTTTTTCGAAGATCTGGTTCGGGTCCAGATCACAACGTCTGTCATCCCGAAATCACTCTGGACTTACGAGCTCGCGCCCGCGTTTCCGTCATTCTTCCGATGTTTCATCAGTTGTAAGAGCTCCCCTTTACCATCCATCCCCGGTTGCCCGAAGCGGGTCTCGTTGCCGATTCCCGAGGACAGCTCTGGTTCCCTCTCTCCTTCTGGAAGATTGCTCTTCCGTTGAAAAAAACATTACGCCGCAGACACATCTATGCCAAGGGGTCTGGCAAATTTTGTGCTGTGCAAATGGCGTCAAAACGGTGGAAATCTCGACCGGCTTTATAACTCGAAAATGTAGGCTGTAACTATGTGCGGAAGATACTACCGAAGGTCAGATAAACAGCGCATCGCCGAGGCATTCAAGGTCGGTGATCTCCCCATCGATTTTGTGCTTCCCGAATGGGATTATAACGTGGCCCCAACTACGTTTCAGCCCGTCTCCGGGCCGATAAGGAAACCGGTGATCGTGAACTTGTCCTCATGCGCTGGGGCCTTGTTCCTTTTTTCACCAAGCAGCTTTCAGACGTAACGGGCATATCCACTATCAATGCGCGCGCGGAGTCCGTCGAGAAAAGCCCGAGCTTCCGCACGCCATTCAAGAAGCGCCGCTGTCTAGTACCCGCAGATGGTTTTTATGAATGGAAAAAATCAGATGCGAAGACGAAGCAGCCCTATGCTTTCAAGATGAGTGATGGCACTCCCTTTGCCTTTGCGGGGCTATGGGATGCATGGAAAGATTCCGCCGGGCAATGGCTCCAGTCCTTCAGCATCATTACTACCGAAGCGAACGAGATCATGGCGCCGGTCCACAACCGGATGCCGGTGATACTCCACCCGAAGGATTTTGCACGATGGCTTCGCAGGGATGAGGAACGGCCGCCGGTGGATTTACTGAGGCCATTTGAATCGGAAGCCATGGCAGCAGCACCGGCGAACAATTTGGTGGGCAATGTGAAGAATAATGGACCAGAGATGTTGAATAGTGCGTAGCAATAAGAATAAAACACGGGGGCGTAAAGACCAGCGCTTGGGGAGGAAGGCGGGGGGCGGACCTATAGTCCGCGGCTTAGAAGGCGTGGCGTGGCATCTAACATCGATTTTACATCTCTTACCATCACGTACGTTTTGATCAGTATTATAAGGGGTATACGCACGGTTAAAGCTCGGCTTCATTGCTCTCGACTACCATCCATTTTCATTGAGAGGGGGCACAAAAGTGGGCACATCCAATTCCGGGTGCACGTCTTGGAATCCTAAGCCCGCTGGCAAATTCGAAGGTCTCGTGATCTTGAACCGTCTATCTCGAAGCCCAAAGTGATCTGACGCTTCGATTAGTCCGAGGGAATGAGAGTATCCGGTTTCGGTGAATCGCTCCGGAAAACTGTGCCGCGCAGGCTTTGATATCGGCCGCCGTGGTTCGGTTAGTGTACGTTTCGCGGGCACGATGGCGGTTAATGTAACTCAAGTGATGGTCTCAAGCGAGACGGTTGAGGCTAGTGAGTAAGGTCAATACTGCTAGCAGCAGTGCGTCGGAAATGTGGTAAACACGCAGCGTTTTTCAGGGCACCTTTATCGCCGTTATTCCCCCCGCTGCATGCGGCCGCGAACTCAGTCGGGGTGGAATCGGCCAGTGCCGAGTGTGGCCGGTAGGCAATTGTAGTCGTGCAACCAGAGAGCCAGCTTGCTCCAGGCACCAGACGGGCAGAAGAACACCTCGACGTTCAAGCATTCGTCGCGCAATCTTCCGTTGAAGCCCTCGATGTAGCCGTTCTCGACTGGCCGTCCTGGCCGATAGAATCCAGATGTACTTCGTTCGAGTATGCCCAATGGTCCATTGCTTTGCTGGCGAATTCAGTTCCAATGTCAACGGTTATCGACTCGGTAGACCGCCGCCGGCGAAGATCCTATCCAGTGCAGTCTGCAACCTTCTCGTCACTTAAAGCTGTCGGCATCAAGCGTCAAACACTCGCGTGTACTGATCGCCGACGGTGAGTACACGGATCCAGTGACCGTCCGAAAGTCTCTTGCCGACGAAATCATGCTCAGCGCTGATCAGACCGCGATGCAGGCCATCGGGCGACGCGCTGCCGCTGAGCCCGTCCTTGCGTCGCGTGGTTCGCACGATTAATCCCCTCTTCGGTGTAGAGACGATAAACGCGCTTGGCGTTTATCTCCCAGCCCTCGCGCTTCAGCATCATCGTCAGCCTTAGGTATCCATATCGTACCCGGCTTCCGACATGTTCCCGGAGCCGCACACTCAACCCATCTGGGGTCGCGATGATGTTGGTAACGAAGAGTCGCCCGGTTGACCGGAATCAGGCCGCCGCCGCACGCCGCTGGCTCCAATCCTGGGCTTGCAGCGCCCGCTCCGCCAACTGGCGACGCCGGCAACGCTTCACAGCTTTTTGCGACGATCTTTTGAAGGATATGGCGATCGAGACTCAGATCCACCACCACACGCTTCACCTTATTGTTCTCTGCCCCAAGCTACGGCAACTCGCGCAGGCCGTTCTGGCCTAGGCCTGCACACTTCTTCTTCCAAAGGTAAAAGCTCTGCAGGCTGATTCAATGCTTGCGACATACCTCGACCCCGGTCTCGACCCCCTTCGACCTCCTGCAGCACACGCAGAATTAGCTGTTCGCTGTGACCCTTCCCCGCCATCTCCCCGCTCCTCTCCTTTTTCAGCCAACCACGACAGGACGCCAACTCTCAAGTTCGCCTCGGCTTAGTTTTAGGTTTCAATTATCGAAGAAATCTTACTTTTCGTGGACTACTTTGAAGGAAGCAGCTCAAAAGCCGCAACCAATGCGCCTCGGAGCCTTAAAAAATAAGTCTAAAGGATGATATATCTGCGATACTCCTCATCTAGAGTGGATTTCCGTTATAGCTAACGTCGAGGCCTTCTTATGATCAGCGGAGCGGCAATTCGTGTGGTAGTACGTATCACCTATGTCTTACTGCTGACGTTCCCTGAATGCTCCATTGCGCTTAGCGTCCCCACTTCTACTGAAGTTTCTAAGCGCATCGATGCGTGCATCGCATCGGGATCTACAATTCAGCAAAAAAACTGTTTGGGTTCTTTAAGAGTCGAGCTCGACGGCATTCTTAACGCGGAATACGCTCGCGTGAAAGGGGATCTCTCTTCTTCACCTAGACAACTTTCTCTTCTAAAAACAGCCGAACATAAGTGGATTCAATACAGAGACGCCCACTGTGCATTCGATGCTTCCGGAGAGCTGGGGGGGAGCCTTGGATCGGTCGAAATCATTACATGTTCAGCTGAATTAACGGGAGACCGAGCACGCTATCTGGAAACCAAAAAGTGATGTGGAGGGCTAATGCGTAAGCTGTTTAGAAAATTCCGTTTCACAATCGGTTGGGGGCCTGTGGCGTTCTTTGGGGTATCTGTTCTAAATGTATTTAGTGCTCATCAGACGGCGCTTTGCGAAGAAGAACAACCGTCCTTTGTCTGCCATCCAAAGATAAAACAAGTTTGTACAGTTGATGGCAGTTGCACGGCTGCAGTTAATGACCTCGCGTCATGGGGTCTCCGGGACGATCTTAAAACTCTCCGGCAAGTTCTTTTTCTGTGTTCTCCAGGGAGTTTGGGCTGTTGGATGGAGGGTGTGGCATCTGTGAGACATTCCATGTCTAAAACTCCGACTGGGGCCCTAAGCGTACTAAAAAAGCGAAAAAGCGGTGGAATGGTGCCGGATAACCTGTTAGCGGTTATGACGATCCTGGAGATAGATAATCAGAGTAAGACCTCTACTCTCGTACTGTTTCTACCGGATGGAAAAACCTGGCACTACTTTCCCTCTTCCGAGGCTGGTAGTTGCTCGGCTGCAGGCTAGACTAGGAGATGAAGGTGAAATTAACGATTGTCGCCGTATTATCCGGAGCAATTCTCACAGCATCCGGCGAAGCCCAAAGTTACGACTGTAAACCCACTCATGAACATGTTTGTGGTTCCTCCGGATGCAATAGCCTGGAACAAGACGAGATTTCAAATGAGCAGTACTCCCTTAATCTTGCCTCTAAGAAATTGGACGCTTGTATGGGATCAGGTTGCTTTTCGGCTTTATTACAAACCCTTCCGCCCGACGGCATGGCCTGGGCGGGAGCCGGAATTCTCCGTCAACAAACGAGCGGCAACCCCACCAAGATTCCGCCCATGACTATCACGTTTGCAATAGACAAGAGCACCTTGGCTTTTTCGGCGACTTGGGGACAAACAGTAGACTCGGTTAGAGTCCTCTCTGGCCAATGCACGATCAACCACTAAAGTGGCCCGAGGACGCTCCTTTCCGTAAGCTTTCAGACCTTTTGGGGGTCTGGGCATTTTTGCCTTGTTTGATCGCAATTCGTGACTTGAAAGATAATGCCAGCCATACAAGTGTCAACCCCTCCCGGAGTCGTCCCCGTAACCCGAAATACCATGCCTGTGTCGGGCTCAGGTAGAGACTCTCCATGAAGGCTATAGCTCACTCCCTCAAGTGTTTTAAGGATGATGCATCCAGCCTCAGCGCCTTTCGTGACGCAGCCTTCAATTTCGATCAGATTGTCCGTCGTCAAAATATCCTCCTCGTGGATCTAAGAATGAGCCTTCTTAGCGGCAGAAATGGTGACAGCGAATTCGTGTGGAACTTTCGTCAATCCGACGAGAGCTACATCAATCTCTACGACCTGTAAGCTCATCATCAGATTTTCAGAGTGTTCAGAAGAAGTGGGCGCTAGCTCATTCAATTTGCAGATAGCATCTTTCATTGCCTCATCGAAAGAGAGCGAGGTCGAATGGCCCGTCACCTTGAATCGGGCGGATTTAGCCTTGAGTTTGCCTCTGATATTTGGAAGTGCGCTTTTTTTGCTCATGGACCTCTCGACGACTCTGATTTTATTCGGACCATATTACACTCGGAATGCTCTCTGTGCGCGCACCATACCAATATCTCGGAAATGAGATCGAAGGCGAGTTAAGTCTGTAACCGATTTTTAACCTATAAACGGGTTTGAGCGGTAGGGTCAGAGTGGAGGACGGCAGTTACTTTTTACGACACATCGCAAGCCGCATTTTCCCGGGGCGGGCAAATCGTCGGGCAATCGTAAAAGGAGATCTGCGGGGTGTTCGGCCTTCCTATATCTCAAGGGGGGCCGAGCCCCCTGGGACGATACGGCGCCCTCGATGTTGAGTCTGGGGTGTCCGCGATGTCCGGGCTTTGTCAGCCTCTCTTCCGCCGAGACGGGCCTTCGCCACGAAATGCCAAGCTATGCCTATAGGACCATTGATAAGGCGCTCGCCTGGCGCCTGCACAAAGGGCAATCCTTTTCGATTCATCCAGTTGCGGACCGTCCTTGCTTCCACATTCATGAGTTCCGCAAACTCCTTAACGGTCAGGCGATCGAACTTTCCAGGGTGAAAATGACGTCTCATATAAGTCTCCATGGAAACAACGTAAGCGGAAACGGAAATGCCCGTCAAAAACCCGTACGGCTAGCGCGGGGCCGGGTTTGCGCGTCACCCGCAGCGCTCCCAATCCGGGAAGGACCCGCGCGCGAATGTGGCCGGGTCTCGGCCTTCGCTCAGGACCAAAGGCCCCTAACCAAAGCTCCCGGCGCACTCAAGTATCTACCGATGCTTGGAGTATTTCGCTGCTGGGGCGTTCTCAGTGCAGTGGTTATGATTCACGTTTTCTCAATCAAAAGGGGATTGTAGGCCATTTCGCTCAGTCGCTTTACACCGTACGGCGCAGATCATGGACCATGGCCGCCGGACGCACTCGAATGCCGATGCGCTCAGTCCGGAGGAGGTGTGCTTCCGTCACTGCCAACCTGGGAAGGGTATCCGGCGAGGCACGCGCTGGGACGGAACCGCTTCAGGTGTCCCTTGCATGCGGTGACAACCCGACAACTTGCCCTGCGCACATCTTTCAGTTCCGCACGGATACCAAACACAGTCTCGCGCAACGTGCTCAGCCCGAGCCGCCGCAACCGGCGTTGCGCCGATGAACAGGGTACACGTGCGCTTTTAAAATTGCGACGGACCAGCGTGTCATTCCTGAATCGCCTTGCGATCACTTCGCAGACATACCCCTTCCCGAATTTTTCTTCACCGTGAGGCAGCGCGCTACCTTCCTGCCTTTGCTTACGGCTCTCTCCACTAACGAGCGTCCCGGCCCGGATCGTCCGCATAGATAAACTCTCTCTTTTGAGCGCGCGGCACATAGGCTCACCTCCTTGAATCGGCCCAGGTTGATGTGTTTGACGGTCGTTCGCGTGAAGCGCAGCCTCCAAAGTCTTTTGCGCCCCTAGGCAAAACCTCCGGATCCAGACCGCCGACGGAAATGGATCGAATAACGGCACGCGCTCGGCTTCGCAGCGTCTATCCTTTAGATGTCCCTGAGAACATACGCATGGGCTCGCTCACACGTCCGAGACGCTCAACCGTTGTAGAATCAAAGCACACGAGCTCATAGATTTGGGCGCTCTCATTTCGCGCGACTGACGAAGCGCATTCACCGAGGAGCTAGTGACTCACGAAAACATCTCCAAATGGCTCGCACGTTCTCGGAGACCAAACGGCTTCACCGAGATCCAAGAAATGAACGCGTGCATGGGCACTTCTATGGGCGAAGTGAGGCGTGAGAACCAGGATCGTGCAGCAATTGCCCGGTTTACCTGTGCCAGGCAACCTGAGAAATCTTTTGTTTGCTTCGCCCTATGTGACGGAATGGGTGGAATGGAGGACGGCTCTCGCTGCGCTGAAATCGCTCTATCCGCCTTCATCCTTGGTTTGATTCGAGATTTGAGCGGATCAGCTGGGACCGCAGCAAATGCGGCGGCAAGTGCGGCGAACGTCGCGGTGCATCGCCAATATCGGGAGCGCGGTGGAACTACGCTTGCTGCCGTTGTCTTCTTTCTGCGTTCAGCGGCCGCAGTGACTGTCGGTGACAGTCGTGTTTACCAGATCAGCGAAGGCAGGAAGCTACTCACCCAGATTAGTACGGACGACACTATTGAGGGGGAACTTAACAGGCTAACAGGCGGGAGCTCATCGCGATCAAAGTGGGATGCTTTCGCGGGACAACTTGCCCAGTTTATCGGGATTGGGGAAGGACTGGAGCCCAGGTCCTATACAGTCAATCGTAGCACTTCGTATCTATTGACATCGGACGGGGTTCACGGATACGACTTGAGCCCTTCAACGTTAGCCCAGGTAGTTTCAGCGGGCGGAGCGTCGCAAGTCATGATTCGAAACCTCCTGCAACTCTCTCGGTTGTGCGGGGGAGTGGACAACGCGACGGCAGTGTATGTTCCCTCTCTTCCCGCCAATTGGTCTGAACCGCCCGCATGGAGTAACGGAGATTGGCTGGAGATATGGGACGCCTTTGGAAAAATCGAGTTCGCAATCGATCGGAATTCTGCAACGGCACAATACGCGTCACTGACACCTCAGGCTCAGGTACCGGAACCTGCGCGACCGACGAGGGCCGTTAAGCGAACCAGCTCGTCCCGTAAGAAGGCCACTGAATCCGTTCAGCGAGGGAAGCGCGCGTCTCCCGCGCAAGGCCGCCTGACCATCGAGATTTTGGATGAAAAGCATGCGACGGTTGCCACAAGAGACACTCCAGCCGTAAGCGTTCCAAACGCAACTGAAGCTGAACGTTCAATCGAGGAGCCTGCTTTACCCGACGTTCAGAGTTCCGACTCGCGCCTGCCCTCGGAGAGTGTTCTTTGCGCCTCCGCATCCCCTAAACTAGAAGAGGTTCCCAATTCAGAAGAGACCCCAAATTCACGAGAGTCCCCCATGAATTCTGAAATCAAAGAATCGGGAAAAGGAACGAACCTTTCTAGCGGGAGTAACTGATGGACCTTCCATTTAAGTTGCCGCCGCGCTACACCCACTCAGGAAAGAAGTTCGAGGGTGGGCAAGGGTCGGTTTACGTCTGCAAAGATACTTACTTGGAGCGGCTGGTTGCGATCAAAGTTATCGAAGATAGTTCGGGAACTGCCCACATCCTCAAGGAGCTAGCTGCAATTCAGCAGATCAAGTCTCGCCACGTCGTGCAGATATATGACATTGTCAGGTCCGTAAAAGGCGATGCCCTCGGGATTGTTCAGGAGTTTGTGCCGGGCCCACACGTCTCCAGCCACTTCAAAGCCGAGATGGGACTCGACGATTTTATTAAGATTCTGTATCAGATTGCCTGCGGAATTAGCGACATCCACCAGAGCGGGATCGTTCATCGAGATATCAAGCCGGCAAACATAAAACTTGATGCAGAGGGAATAGCGAAGCTCCTTGACTTCGGGTTGTCTGTGGAATCCCGAAAAGCGCCAGTCACACATGCTGCGCGCGGTACCGCTTGCTTCTTGGCTCCCGAGATGTACGGAACTCTTCCGATCAAATACACAACTGCCGTTGACACATTCGCATTCGGCGTCACAGCGAGGACCATCGCGGAAGGCGGAGCGATTTTGCCTGCCTTTCGCCAGACACCGCCATTTGGCAACCCGCTGCCAAGTTTCGCAAATTGCAAGCTAGGTATCCCGCCAGACGTCGTGAATATTCTGGATGGCACCTTAGTTAGCGATCCCAAGAAAAGACCAGAAATGACCGTCGTACGAGACAGGCTTGCGCGGCGGATTCTCTATGGCAAACACCGGGCAGTTGTCTCCTCCAGCGGGCAAATACACGAGCTTTCTGATCCCGGAAAATCCATATTTCTCAAAGCCGGTACAGACCAAATCAGGATCAAGTACGATGGATTGCAATTCACCGTTGAAAGCTTGGCCGGAGATGTGTTCCTCAACAATACTTCGACGAACATCGGTTCCGTATTGCCCGATTCATGTGTAATTACGCTCGGCGGTCCGGCCCTTAAATGGAACCGAACATTCGCGCCTTTCAATGTTTCCCACCCGGGAGTCGTCCTATGAGCATACATCTCCACTCCACAGGTGACACTCTGATCGACCGTTATAAGGTGCTCAATTATATCGATGAAGGCGGTATGCAGCAGGTATACAAGGCCAGGGACACAATATTTGGTCGTGACGTTGCATTGAAGGTCCCAAAGACGGCGTCGGCTGAGAAGAGATTTGCGCGAAGCGCCACGATGAGCGCGAAGGTCATTCACGCTAACGTCGCTCAGACGCTGGACTATTTTGAAGCTGGAGGGAAGAGCTATCTGATCGAAGAACTCATTGATGGCGTAACTCTATGGGAACGATTAGACAAGGAATTCGAGATACTTGACCCACATCTCGCTGCTCACCTTATCCACCAGCTGAGCAAGGCCATAGCGGCTTCCCATCACGCTGGAGTGTTCCACCGCGACCTGAAGCCCAGCAACATCATGGTTAGTCGAGACCCAGGAATTCGGAGCATTAAAGTCACAGACTTCGGCATCGCAAAGATGGCGGAGGAAGAGATCGCAGAAGCATTCAAGGACAAGGAATCGACCACTGGCTCGCAAACCGTGATGGGTGCTCTCCCCTACATGGCTCCTGAAATGATCGAAGATCAGAGCGCAGCACGATTACCCGCAGATATATGGGCAGTCGGGGCACTTCTATATCAACTTATAAGCGGGGTCCTGCCATTCGGGAGAGGTCTTGGAGCCACCAAGAAAATTTTGGATGCGCTGCTTCCACCTAAACCGGCCTTGTTCGGAAGCAAATTGCAATTCCAACAGCTTGCCGAGGGGCTATGGGCCATCGTTAAAACTTGTTTGAACAAAGAGCCAAGCAAGCGTCCGACCGCAGATCAACTAGTTCAAATGTGCGCGAAGCTCTGCTATTCCGATGCGCCACGTCACACCGGAACAATAGTAAATTTCGCCAGCGGACGCGGACAATTCGGTCGAATCGATGGAGATGGCATGGGACAAGCGTTCTTTCATAGCGACAGCTATTACGGTGAGAAGATCACCGTCGGACGAAAAGTAAACTTTGCGGCATTCCCAGGTTATCCGCATCCACGAGCTTTTCCCATCTTGCAATTGAAGGAGTAGGCGGTTCAGCCTAACTTGGCGGAATCCGAACGGCCGTTCGTTCCCTGCCCTTTCGCCGCTCGCTACTCCGCCAACGGCCGTAAGGGCCCCCTGTAACCCCGCCTCAGCCCGTTTCTCAAAACATTCTGCGCACCGCGCGAAAAAAATCGCGTCAATTCCCAGATCCGAATCATTTATCGGATCGCAATCTGTCCAACCGCAGCTCCGACCAGTCGCGCTACGCCGCTGCCTCGGGTTATCAAAATGTCCCCAGTGTGTACTTCAAGCTCAGTTCGGACCGCAAAACCGCGTGGATCCTGCCAAAGCCAAGACCCAACCTAACTGAGAACGTCGAGCAAGCCCGCGCCAAGCTGGTGCAGCGATCTCATCCTGACGCGCTTAAAGTTTTGAGCGCGGAAAAGCGCGCTGCCGCTCTTTTGAATGCCAAACGAGCAAATGCGGCTTATGCTGTTTTGGCAAGGAACAGAAGTCAGTAATCTTCGAAGCTCAGCCCAGCGTGTAATGAATTGACAATGCTCTATCGATGAGTTAATCGGTAAACACCAGCCGACATTTGGGCACTAATGGGTTCATCGATGGGAGCATCGGGCGATTCTGCTTCGCCCGGCGTTGGGTCAGCCCACGGCGTCTCGCGAGAAAGTGCCGACTACTTAACTTTGGTTCCTTGTTCAGGAGAAAGGGCAATCGCGATTCGAGTCAACGCACTCACTACGGAATCCAGCAAGCTTTGCCCTTGATGAATCCAAGGCGCCTTTCGCTCGGCACCGACCATCTCAAAGGCCTTTCCAAGTTCGGACGATGGCAGATGTGCATCCGCTAAACGCAGTTCGTATGCGCCAAACAACGGGGTCATGGCAGAACGTGCGTAAGTGGGGGCAAGAATCGTCGAAAGCACAGTTTCAAGCGATTTCAAAGAGGCTCTTTTTTCGCCTTTCGGAACGGGTACGATGGCCTGCAAACCGGTCACATTGATGCTATCTGCAGTTAGCCGTGCGATGTCCTTGGCGAGGGCGTAAAATCCCGTCTCATCCAGTGCCCTGAACCGATGGATTAGGCGAAGCAATCGATCATATTCCGAATGCTTCTTGATCACGTCAATTCCTAGCCGTTGCTTGGCGTTTTGATTTAGGAGATCGATACATTTACCTAAATAAGCTTCGGGCGCCTGTGTCGTTGCCGGTTCGCCTTCTGCCTGCGACATGAGCAACTCTCTTGAGACCCCTCCGTCCGGCACGACGTTGAAGCCAGCCCAGATTTGCTGCTGCCACGCGGATGAGTCCCGAATGTCCTTGGCATAGACATTTACGAGGCCTAGGCCGTTGATTCCGAAATGGACTCCTCCTCCCGAACCCATATCAAGTTGCCCGGTTTGTGATGTGTACCATTCCAACCTTGCACCCCGATACCCAAGAGCTTGGTTGATCACGTCAGGCTTGAACCAAAGCCAGCGGCCTTTCCGGTCCAATGCTTCCGCGCTCTCTCTGTTGCCAGAGCCGTCCGTGAAAAAGTAAACCTCGGATGCAACATCGTCGCCGCGCACTCTGGAACTATGCCCTCCAGGTTCGATGAATTCGACTTTCCAAAGCTCTCCCCAAATTCGGAATGCCCTTTTACCTTCGACTTTTCTGGTGAAGGTGCGCGTGGTGAAATCATCCGAAATACCGATCTCTGGCACGTCTTGCTCACGATCGAAGTTTCTGCGGCCGATGTGAAACACTGCGATTTCGCTGCCGGAATGATGGCCGCGCGCTGTAATTTCGGTGACTGTTCCTTGCCACTTTTGTCCAGCCGATTCTTGAATCGTGGGATGCTCATTCCAATTGATGTCCGGTCTTTCTGAAAGAATGAGTTCGCGACTTCTATATGAGGAGACGCACAAACACGCATTTTTCGCGGCCAAGAAGTCTTTGAGATGGCTCGTACGGATTTCCAAAAGCGCGGGCGATCCAATCGCATTTCGCGTCAAGCGAATGACTACCGTGTAGCCTTCATCGATCGCCAACCAGACGTCACCCTCGCGCTTAAGTTTGAGCCCAAGGACTAGGTCTGGATGGAGGTGCCATTCATTTGGTTCGATCCTATTTCCAGCTTGACTTAAAACCAGGAAGGTCCCACGAACATCCTCGGGGTAGGTTTCGAACCGGTCCGCCGGTTGGTACTCTCCATCCTGAACACAGGGTGAATGGTCGTGCATCAAACTGAGATTGCGCCAGCTGACGATCCTTTCCGCGAGTTGACGCTGAGCAAGCGGAATTGCGGCCGACGCGGCAGCAAAGTGTTCCTCCTCATGACCCGGAGCGAGGCGTTCTGGGCCGCTCGCGATTCTCTCAGTAGCGCGAAGCACAACCCACGCATCGCGATCCATAATGCGCGCACGCTTGTCCCGTAACTCGAACCAGCTCTTGTCGCGTGTCATATCGTTCCTGCTGCATTAAGGATAACTCTTCGGGTGATCCGTTGCGCCTAGGCAATCAACTACGCTTCGTAGACACGAGACCGGTCCATTTGAACGCTGGCGAGCTTCATTTGCATGACAACGGCAGATCGGTATCGACAAACGCCGATTGCGCCGGCGAACGCCTGTGACGAATACATACAGCAAGGGTATGCTCAGCGACCGCCCCCCTCAATGCAGCGCCTCTCGACGAACCGACGGACTCGCTATCGGTGCATTGCACAGTCACGGGATGAGACCCAAAGCGGAGCCACTTGTCGGACAGTCCTACGCGAGTTCTGCGGATGATTGGCCATCCTTATACCCAAGAGGCGGCCGAGCGGCACTCGGAACGAAACGGCATCCTCGATTTGGAGCCTGGAATGTCCGCGATGTCCGGGCCTTGTCCGCCTCTTTTCCGCCGAGGCTGGGCTTCGTCACGAAATGCCAAGCTACGCCGATGGCACCATTGATGAGGCGCTCGCCCGGCGCCTGCACAAATGGCAATCCATTTCGGTTCATCCAGTTGCGGACTGTCCTGGCCTCCACCCTCATGAGTTCCGCAAACTCATTAACGGTCAGACTATCGAACTTTCCGGGGTGAAAATGACGCTTCATATAAGTCTCTTCGGAAACAACGTATGCGGAAACGGAAATGCCCGTCAAAAACCTGTATGGCTAGCCGGGGGGCGCGGTGGCGCGTCACCCGCGGTTCCAAACCTTCCGGAAGGACCCGCCAGGTCTAAATTGCCTGACGGCGCATGGTTCGATTTTCGCACGTGACGTTTCGAAGAAAGCTCTTCTGCCAAGCCGAGATAAACCGACTAACGGAGCGACAGTGATCATCACCTGGACCGACAGTCAGTCTCATTTGAGGCGCTTGTTTCGACCATAACCGAGGGTACGGTCGTTAGAGCCACCCGCCTCAGGACTACTAGCCGCCTTGAGGTAAGTAGGGCCAAGATCACAGAAAGGACGATAAAAACGTCCAAG
>Ga0206887_10125_pt1 | contig 16253 bp, 14 predicted proteins | sample Alteio_BWOrgHeat_89_FD_153248 | JGI IMG/M metagenome (GOLD analysis project Ga0206887, IMG submission 153248) | Enriched cells from forest soil in Barre Woods Harvard Forest LTER site, Petersham, Massachusetts, United States - Alteio_BWOrgHeat_Nextera3 ...
CAGCCTGCTGCCCGTAACGATCTGTATTCCGGTCGACGCATTACTTTCAATTGTCCCGATGTTAACAATATCACCATGAATAATGGTTGGAGCAGGAGTAATACCAGTTTGATTTGTACCACCAATAATAAGAGCGATAGAATTAGAGCGAATCACGCCACTATTGAAAATCCCTCCATTGATGGTGCTTGTGTTTTCGATCTCAAGGCCAACACCTACGGTGCTACTAATCGTCCCAGTATTCGAAATTCCACCTGAAATGGTACTGCTGCGCACGCTGATACTCGCATCCACCGTACTAATCAATCCACTGTTTGAGATGCCACCATTGATTACGTTATTCGTTGTGATCGCAATACCACTTTGAGCGCTAATGGTCCCTTGATTAGAAAGTCCATTCGAAAGCGAAGAACTGTTGGTTATAGCAATACCAATATTGCTTGTATTACTCACCTGGCCGCCGGCATCGATCGTAATAAAGGAATCGGTAGGTGTATAACCACTCATCAGAATACCAAGCACTGTGCCGCCATTTTCTACGGTAACACTGTTGCCGCTGGGAGGGCTGCCATTAAAATCGCATATGACGCCGGCTAAACTACTACCCTGTATTTCGACAGGGCAATTATCAGCCATCACCGCTTCAGCATTAATGGCAAGAATAGCCGATGCCGTTGCCTTAAGAGTGAAACGCTTAATTTTAGCTTGTAGAATCGTTTTATTACTCCAAATAACCATCTGGTGTATTTCCCTAATACGTTTAGACATCCTCGGTTCTTACTATACCTTACGAACATGAGTTTTCCAAAGAAGACACAAATAAAGTCTGTTTGGTTTAATTAACCTCACAAATACACCGAATTACCGACGAAAGTCGGTATCCATTTCGACAACTTGTGAGCCCCGTGGTCAAGCTTTGGTGATTCGGAGTATTTTTCATAAAGTCGAGTCACGGCGATCACAATAAACGCACGTGCGCAAGGTATATATGTGAGGGATCTCCGGGCGTTACACCGAGCCCTATTCAGGAGATCCTCACTGTGTTCGAGACGAGGTTAATGAGTCAACGTATCCAAGGTTATTCCAGAGCCTCAATTACATACCCGCTGTAGCCAACATTGATTATACATGTTGCATACATGGCGACTATAGCAGTTGTTATAATAATAACCTGAATTATAATAACCCCCAAGAGCACCACCTATCAAAGCCCCACCAATAATAGCCCCGGGAACCCAGTTTCCGCCGCCATACCCACCGTATCCATATCCGCCGCCACCGTGCCAGCCGCCACCATGCCAGCCGCCACCATGCCAACCACCACCATGCCAGCCACCACCATGCCAACCGCCTCCGCCATGCCATGCATTACAAGAAGCACTGGCCAATAAAGCAAGAGTAAAAATGATCGTCCGAGTGACATTGCCTTTCGTATTTGTGTTCATTACGATTCTCCCGTAAAGTATATTTTTTGCACTTACTGATAAAAGTATAGAACAAAAATAGATTGTGTGCGTGTTTTATACCTTACGCACATGAGTTTTCGGTTTTGTAGCATCCCATCTACGGCCCATCTCGTGTGTTAAAAAAGGCTTGCATATGAATAACTATGCGCGCATTTTTTAACACACGAGCTGAACCATAGCTGGGCGCTAAAAAACCGAAAACTCATGTGCGCAAGGTATAGTTTATTGTGGATAGTGCGATTTTGTTGTAATTGTAATTTTTCTCTGAACGTGACAACATCTCTTATCTTGGCTTACATTTATAATCCTATTAGTCGCAAGGAGCGCATGTGAAATCACATTTTATCTGTACATTAGCTGCCGCATCAGCGTTTTTATTGTTTAATCTCCCAACTAATGCCTGTACCGATTTTAAATTAACAGCCAAAGATGGCACACTTCTCATCACACGCAGCATGGAGTTTGGCCAGGATTTGCAATCCAATCTCCGAAGCTCACCGCGCGAGCGACTGTTTAAAACAACCACGCCAAACAATAAGCCAGGAATCACGTGGACGTCTACCTATGGGTACATTTACGTTGATGGATTCCATGTCGATGCCAGCTTTGATGGCATGAATGAAGAGGGGTTAACGTTTGAATATTTATACCTCCCTGGAGAAACCCAATACCAAACGATTCCCAGCGGCAAAGATAGCCAGGCCGTTCCTTATGCTCTTTTTGGCGATTGGGTATTGGGTAATTTCAAGACGATTGACGAAGTGAAACAAGCGCTGACTCATATTTATGTCAGCACACAAGTTATTCCACAATTAGGCACTGCTGTGTTGCCAGCGCATGCCTCGATTTATGATGCGAGCGGCAAAGGCATCGTAGTTGAGTTTTATAATGATAAAATTAACGTTTACGATACTATTGGGGTGATGACTAATTCACCCAAATACGACTGGCATTTATCCAATCTGCGTAACTACATAAACCTCTCTGCAAATAACCCCAACCCCATCACTCAGGACGGGATCGTATATACAGGAACAGGGCAAGGCTCAGGTGCGGTTGGATTACCAGGTGATGCCTCCCCTCCCTCGCGTTTTGTTAAAATCGCATTTATGGTCGCTAATGTCTATGCCGCGCAAAATGCCAGTGATTTGGTTAATTTGGCAACCCACATCATCAATAATGTTGATTTACCATCTGGGTATATACGCGCTGTTAATAATGGCACAACCGTAACCGATACGACACAATGGGTTGTGTTCAAAGACATCACACACAAAATATTTTATTATCGAACGTATAATGATCTGACACTCCGTTCGGTTGCCATGAATAAAATTGATTTTTCTAAAAATGCGGCACGCTTGAAGATGCCTCTCGCAATGGCCCCCTACACAAAGAGTGTGACTGACCAGTTTTTAAAATCAGGGAAAGGAGCATCTAATTAGGACCGTTTCCATTTGGTTTTGACAGGTTGTTTTAGTAGGTTGAGCCTTGGCCCAACAAATACACAGAACCGTGCTACACCATGTTGGGCCGAACGGCCCAACCTACAAAAATTGAACGAGTTATACTTACCGCGAATGAGTTTTAGGTTTTTTTATCGCCGAGCTATGGCCTAGATTGACCTCTAAAAAATACGCACATAGTTATTCATATGTAAGTGTTTTTTAGAGGTCAAGATGGGCCATAGATGGGATGAGAAAAAACCTAAAACTCATTCGCGGTAAGTATATATAGATAAACCGGTCAACACTAAATGGAAATAGTACCAGTGCCTCGTTGATAAAAGGAGTTGAAATGGGACTTAGGAAAAGGGCTCACGGATTATTAAAAATAGCCCGTGTATCGTTTTTGTTTTTACTATCCGATGGTTATGCTCAGTCTGCTGACTCATGGAAAATAGATGTGGCGCCTTATCTTTGGGCAATCAATATGAATGGTCATGTTCAGGTTGGGCCTGCTAAATTATCGGTTTCGCAGTCCTTTAGTGATATTATGAAGCATTTTCAAGGCGGGGGAATGCTTTGGTTAAATGCCCACAAGGGTAAATTTGGCGTTTTTTCCAATCTCTTATACTCAGTCCTACAAGACCATCAGACCATTGACGCGATAAACATTAGCGCACACAATAATTTCGGAATTTTTAGTGCCGGCGTTTCTTATGAAGTACTTCGGAAAATCAATGCCAATCAAGTCAGTCAACTTGCCATTGAGTTATTAGCAGGCGCACGTACCACATTAAATAACACAACACTCCACGTAGACCAATACTCCTTTACTGATAATCAAAATTGGACGGATCCCATTATCGGAGCGCGTGCAACCTACGATATTAATAAAAAATGGCAAGTGACTGGCGTAGGCGATATCGGTGGGATAAACAATCATAACAGTTACGATCTACAAGGGTATATTGGTTATAAACCAACGAAACCTTTGATTTTTGATGATCTTACTCTCTACTTGGGATATCGATTATTGCATCAAAAATACACAACCGGTAGCGGTCTTACCTTTTACGCATGGAACATGACTATCAGCGGCCCTGTGCTTGGCTTAAAAGTTGCTATTTAATGAATGATTTATCGAAATCCACAGCGCTGCGATTTGTTATTCTCTTGGGCGTTGTCAGTCTATTTGCTGATATGACCTATGAGGCGGCAAGGAGTATTAACGGCCCCTATCTGGCAACATTCGGTGCAAGTGCCGCGGTAGTGGGATTTGTAGCAGGATTCGGTGAGTTGCTTGGCTATGCGTTACGTATCGCCTCGGGTTTCCTTGCCGATCGCACGGGGAAATACTGGACAATTACGATTGTGGGCTACGCCTGTAACTTGTTAGCGGTGCCGCTATTAGCCTTGGCCGGTCATTGGTGGATAGCCTCCTCTTTGATGATTATGGAACGCGTTGGCAAGGCCATTCGGGTTCCATCACGTGATGCCATGCTATCACACGCTGGCCACAAAATGGGAATGGGGTGGGCCTTTGGATTACATGAAGCACTCGACCAATTAGGTGCAATGGTGGGCCCATTGATCGTTGCGGGCGTCTTATATTTTAAAGGCAGCTACCAAGAAAGTTTTGCCATTCTTTTAATCCCCGCGCTACTCGCGTTATTCGTACTTGCGAGTGCCCGCTGGTTTTATCCTCATCCACAGGATTTGGAAGTAGAGCGTGATACGATAGAAACCAAAGGAATCAATGCTACTTTTTGGATTTATTTGGCTGGGGCGTCACTGATCGCAGCCGGATATGCCGATTTTTCGTTAATTGCCTATCACTTTCAAAAAACCGCTCTTTTATCTCCTATATGGATCCCCATATTTTATTCTATAGCGATGGGTGTTAATGCGATTACCGCACCTGTTTTTGGCCATTTTTATGATAAAAAAGGATTTTTTATCCTGATTATCGTATCTATTGGCTCATGCTTTTTTGCACCATTGGTGTTTTTTGGACATTTTAGACTGGCGTTAATAGGTGTTATTTTATGGAGTGTTGGCGTCGGCGCGCATGAGTCGTTAATGCGCGCTATTGTGGCGAATATGGTCTCGAAAAACAAACGTGGGTCGGCATACGGTCTTTTTAATACAGGCTTTGGTATTTTTTGGTTTTTAGGCAGTTTTTTGATGGGGGTACTCTATGATATTTCGCTTACCTCACTCGTTATTTTTTCGATGGGCATTCAATTGTTAGCCATTCCATTACTATGGCATGCTATGAAGAAAATACAATAAGCCTTACACGTATACCTTACGCACATGAGTTTTCGGTTTTGTAGCATCCCATCTACGGCCCATCTCGTGTGTTAAAAAAGGCTTGCATAGGAATAACTATGCGCGCATTTTTTAACGCACGAGCTGAACCATATCTGGGCGCTAAAAAACCGAAAACTCATGTGCGCAAGGTATACACGTTCAAGCAAAATATATGCACAATAAAGATATGTACAATAAAAGTATTTATGTTATAATAAATAACCATAAAGGATATATTATTGTACTAATTATGCCAAAAAACATCAAACAATCAAGCCATCCATTAAAACATCTTTCCGGTCCTGAAATCGAGACGCTAGCAGATTATGTCGGTCAAGGTGCATTGGGCGTACAGTATACCGAGTGTGTGACAGGGCTCCTTACGTTTCATCCGATTACCAAAGCGTATGACAATCAAGTGGCTCACTCTGAAAACAGCGAAAGTGAATTATGTATATCAACAGACGCGAATCGCTCCGAAGAGGGGAATCATTTCCCCATGCGAACGTGTATGGAATTTCGCTCGGGTCCTAAGCCTAACATGACGCAAACATTGCTTCACTTGGTCCAAGCTTATGCCTCGTGGCTGACTCAACAAAAAAGTGAACGACGCGAGAATTCGTTTGTGGATTACGCACATCCTACCCGTCAGGAACAAATGCGAACGCATTATTTGAGGATGAGTCATTTTATAACGTATTATAATGCGCTTCAGACGACGAAAGAAAAACTTCAGATAACGGATCCAAAGGCTGTTTTTCATGCGAGTCAGGCAGGACCTGAATTCAGTTTCTCATTTCCGGACTCTGCGGTGTGGGTTTTAAAATTGGACTACGACGATTTGGATCCACGATTCAATCCAGTCTTTTTTACACAACATAATGTGAGCATCCCCATTGGTTGCGTGTTTGATCAACGAACAAGAAATGCCTTTCCATTGCAACAACATTTTTCCTTATTAAACAACGAAAAAGAGCTAGCTGCTGATTTTAATGAAAGTCGACCGCATAGTCGATTAAGGAATTATGAGCAGAGCGTGTTTTCATCAAGCGTACTCTTAGCCGATCATTTTTCAAGTGCACATCAAGTACCGAATGCGGCACTTGGCATGAGGGATTTTTTAAGAGGAATGGTTTTCGAATTGGCAATGATCTCAACGAGCCAGCGTTATTTAATCGGTCTGTTTCAAGAAGAGGCTCTATGGATTGCAACACAGCATCAAAAACAAATAGCTATTCAAGAAGGAAGACCTTCCGACAGTATACTAGGCGAACCAAAATCGTCACAAGTTCATGCGATCGCACATAGTTTATCGAATACGCTTAGAAAATCACTCTTTTCATATTTCATGAAAACCACGCTAGCTACATTTTTCAAGCAGCTTCATCCTTATGAAAAGCATTTACTACAACAAATATCCAAAACACATATTAAAACACTGTGTCAAAATGCCGTTCATCTTGCCAACGGCGGGTTGGGAAATGCAGAGGGACATGATTCTCATTTTATTTCTCATATTAGCAGCGCACATTCGTTTATGGTTAAATTTGATGATTTTTACGAACAAACATTTAAAGGACGGGCTGTTGCTGCAAATGAGTACCCTACCGATCCCATGGCTTGTTTAACCGATCGCTTCATTTCACCTAGTAACATTGGGAGTAAGACGCTCCCTGTGTTTGCTGTAGTGGTTGAAATCAGGCAACCCGAACAAGGTAATCAAGAATACGAAGCCCTTCAGTTCATGTATAGTGCGAATCACAAAGCACATGATGCGTTGCTCACTGATTTTTATGTTCGAAAGAAAAACATCAAGCAGGAACTAGAGACCCTTTGGAGGTGTTGCGCGCGACCGACAAGGCCACATAAACATTTATGTCAAAGCGTTGAAAACCACCGGCAAATGCAAAAAAATTTGGTATCCAAGGCTCCTACGTTCATGGGGGTTGAAATCGATCCGTCCTTTGATAAAGATTCTAACCGGTTGTTACAAGAAAATATATCCGTGTCTTTTTTTGCTGGCGATAAAAAAAGAGCGTTCGAACCGTCTATGCCACCGAGAAAAAAACAACGAGGTATTTTTGATGAGTGTTGTATTTCTTAATTAGAATATACCTTGCGCACCCGAAAACTCATGTGCGCAAGGTACAAGATTACCCTACGAACTAACTTGCCGTCACTGCGAGCATCGCGAAGCAGCCCAGAGTCCTTTGGGAACACTAAGGTCACTGGGTTGCTTCAGCTGCGCTTCGCAATGACGGTGTATTTTTTAATACAAATTGTGAAGTTAGTTAAGAGCGACAGCGCGGCAACCCATAGTATTGGCCACTAACCATTTTTGGCACTTCAGAGCAATTCACATCGAACCACGGTATAGGCCGGCTCCTCGTAAGGATGTGCTTTTTTTAAAGCAGTAACCACCGCATGAATCGCATCTTCACCACAATCCATTTCCACACGATACTCCATCACTTTTTCCAGTCGATTGACTTCGCCAATAAATGCAGAGCTCCCCTTCAGCGGCATAAATTGACCTTCACCCAAGACTTGCCAAGCACACTGTTCATAATTTCCTACGCATCCCGCACCGGCTGCAAAAGCCGCTTGCTTGACCACTTCAAGATGTGACGGCGGAACATAAAAAATGAGTGTATACATATTCAGACATCCGATATTTAATCAAAAAGGCAATTATAGTATACCATGCGCACATGCTGTATTCGATTGATTGATGACGTAAGACAAACCCTCTCTTTGGATGAAATAAACGCCTTTGTTCCACCTCAGACTCATACTCTGGCTGTCAATAGGCAAAGAATAGAACCGTCTTCTTTTTTCGCAAATAAATCTTCGGAAGAAACCCTCACAAAAACGGACTTTTTATCGGCTAGTAGATTGGCCACCCAACGTTGGTAGGTGGTACGCGCCGCGGAATCCAGACTACTCGGCTTTATCACCGTTTATCGCCCAGTAACGATTGAGACATATCTCACGCATCAAGCATCCATCACCTAATGACACAAAGTGCGGAAAAGATATACTATAAGGCATAAGGAAGACAGGGACTGTCTGACAGGATGTCAACACAGGGACCAGCTAAATGGATGTGCTTTGCCGCACGGATGCGGCTTTCTTAATCACGTTACATGCTTAAAACAGGTACTGGAAACGACAGTACAGGCGCCGGGTTCTTAAGTGCTTCAGTAAGCGTTATAAACGTATACCCTTGGTCTTTATACATTTGAATGATATCCCCTAGCAAATAACTATTAAGCAGGTTTGCATGTAATAATAGAATTTGTTTCACAGGGCGTGTCGTTTCTTTCTTTTCAGCGCGAAGTGTTTTTTTCCAAATATAAGCAAGGTAAGTTGGTTTTAGTGTGCGAATATACGCTTCTCGTTCTCGGAAAGGGACCTTATAAACGCCTTCGTTAAATTCAAAATCTTTACTATCAATCGTCACAGGGGCGACCACGTAATGGTGTTGGGCTAAGTAATCAAGCACCTTACTTTTGGATTTTGGGCCGCCTTCGGCCAAATACGGGTAGCGAAAGTATTTCGGATCGCTTAGCACCGGCGCCAAAATTTTATCCGCTCGATCAATGTCCTCGATGTACGCATCCGCATCCATTTCGTTTAAATTATAATGAGAGTACGTATGATTACCCAGTGACAAACCCGCCTGTCGAAATTGTTCCAAAAAAGACCACTGCCCTTTTTCGATGGCACCGGCAATTACAAAACCCGTTGCGGGCACTTTTTGTTCTGTTAAGGCGGTCACTATTCGCGTAAAACGCTCAATGGAGCGCTGCTTGTTAGCGGGTGTTCCCATCTTCGAGGCCACCAACGGTAAATCGTCGATGGTGATGGCAATCTCTCGTACTTGGGAGAATCCCACGCAAGAAAACAACAACAAACTCAAACAACTTATTTTTCGCATGGACACTCCCTGTCGTCATCAAAGAACGAGCTCACCTCGTTGCTTAAAGGCCGCATCAAGAGACATCAGGCTCTCTAGCAACTCTTTCATTCTATCCATAGGCCAGCTATTAGGCCCATCACTCAAGGCTTTGTCCGGATCGGGGTGCGTTTCCATAAATAGCCCAGAAATACCAGCCGCAACCGCCGCACGTGCTAGGATCGGAATAAACTCTCGCTGACCACCCGACACGCCATTAAGGCCACCTGGCAACTGTACGGAATGCGTTGCGTCATAAACGACAGGGCACGCGGTATCACGCATGATCTTTAACGATCGCATATCCGAAACCAAATTATTATAACCAAAGCTCACACCGCGCTCACACACCATAATGTCGTCATTACCGCAGGCTTTTGCTTTAGCCACCACATGTTGCATGTCCCAAGGAGCCAAAAATTGACCTTTTTTAATATTGACAGGCTTATTCATGGAAGCTACTTTTTGAATAAAATTGGTCTGTCGACATAAAAAAGCCGGTGTTTGCAACACATCCACCACACTGGCCACTTCCAAAAGAGGCGTGTCTTCGTGGACGTCGGTTAAAACGGGCACGTCGATTTGTGCTTTGACCTTTTCAAGGATCATCAGCCCTTTTTCAAAACCAGGACCTCGGTAACTGCTGGCCGAGGAACGATTGGCTTTATCAAAGGATGATTTATAAATAAATGGCAAGGACAATTGCTCGCACATCTCCTTCAAAAACCCAGCGGTTTCCAAAGCAAGCCCCTCACTTTCAATCACACAAGGACCTGCTATTAAAAACAAAGGCGCATTCAAACCAATTTCAAAGCCACATAATTTCATGCGTTAACCCTTTCTTGATGATAGTGACGTGCCGCGAGCACGAATTCTTTAAACAGCGGATGACTATCTCTTGGTGTGGACGTGAATTCTGGGTGGAACTGACACGCAAGGAACCAGGGATGAGAATCAAGCTCTATCATTTCCACCAACGCACCATCCGCCGAGCGGCCGGAAATAATCAGGCCATGCTCCACCAACGACTCCACAAACCGATTATTAACCTCGTAGCGGTGACGATGACGCTCCACAATCTGGGACTTATTGTATATACGAGCCGCTAACGAATCGTTTTCTAAATGGCACATCTGAGCACCTAATCGCATGGTGCCACCCAGATCACTTTGCTCATCACGCACATTGATTTGTCCGTCCACAGCCAACCACTCGCTAATCAAACCAATCACAGGATACGGTGTTTGTTTATCAAACTCGGTGGAATTAGCATCGGCCAAACCCACCACATGACGAGCAAATTCAATCACCGCGGTTTGCATGCCTAAGCAAATACCTAAGAAAGGCACATTGTATTCTCGTGCGTATTGAATGGACTTGATTTTCCCTTCGATCCCACGCGTTCCAAATCCACCAGGAATCAAGATGGCATCCACAGACGCTAACAAAGAAGAACCATGTTTTTCAATCAACTCGGCGTCAATGTACACGATTTCCACACGTGTTTGTGTGTGAATGCCTGCGTGAATGAGTGCTTCGTTCAGGGATTTGTATGCGTCATTGAGTTCGGTGTACTTTCCAACCATACCGACTTTAATCGCCATGCTTTGTACGGCTTGTGCATCCACAACACCCTGCCACTCGGAAAGATCCGCCACCGGAAGTGCACTCATACCCAGTTTTTTCGCTACGATGTCATCCAAACCTTGCTCGTGTAGAATCATAGGGATCTGGTATATACTATGAGCATCTTGCAGTGAAATCACCCCTTCTTTTTCCACGTTGGTGAATAGCGCGATTTTAATTCGATCACTTGCTGACAACGGTTTTTCCGATCGACAAATCAAAATATCCGGCTGTATCCCAATGGATCGCAATTCTTTGACTGAGTGTTGCGTGGGCTTCGTTTTGGTTTCGCCTGCCGTTGCAATATACGGAACCAAGGTTAAATGGATAAACAAAGAACGCAACGCACCCAACTCGATGCGCATTTGTCGAATGGCTTCTAGAAAAGGCAGTGATTCAATATCCCCAACCGTACCACCAATTTCAACCATAGCAACATCAAACCCCTCCGCGCCCAGTTTGATGCAACGTTTGATTTCATTGGTGATGTGTGGAATCACTTGCACCGTACCACCCAAATAATCACCACGACGTTCTTTTTTAATGACGTTTTCGTAAATTTTACCCGACGTAAAGTTATTCAGTTTCGTCATGGTGGTCCGAACAAAACGTTCGTAATGGCCCAAGTCCAGATCCGTCTCAGCCCCATCATGCGTCACAAACACTTCACCGTGTTGCACAGGACTCATGGTCCCTGGATCAACATTGATATAAGGATCCAATTTAATCAGCGTAACACGAAGCCCTCGTGCTTCCAAAATAGCAGCCAGAGATGCCGCCGTAATCCCTTTGCCCAATGAAGACACCACCCCACCGGTGATGAATATGTAATGCGTCGCACCTAATTTGCTCATAAATAATACCGTTTATAATTGTTTTAAAATGGCGTTCATCGCCAACGCACAGTCCACAGCCTCAACGCCCTTATGTCCGTGTTTCCCACCCAATCGATCCCAAGCTTGTGCTTCATTTTCGGTGGTTAATACACCAAAAATCACGGGTATTTCAAACTCCAAAGCCACCCGTTGACAGCCTTCGCTGACTTGTTGACAAACGTAATCATAGTGACTCGTTTCACCACGAATCACAGCACCCAGTGCAATGACTGCGCCGTATTTGTTTTTCTGAGCCAACCGTTGAGCGACCAGCGGAATTTCGACCGCACCCGGTACTTCAACCAACGTGATGTAATGCTCATCAAACCCGCATTCGGCCAAACGCAATATAGCCCCTTTTTGCAGTTCGGACGTGATGTCACGATTGAACACACTCACAATAATAGCGACTGGAAATGGCTCATGATTATTCGTATTCTCTGCTTTGATATGCTTCACGCCCATCTCCTATTCTATCGCTAAAAAATGCCCGAGCTTTTCTTGCTTTGTCCGCAAATACGCACGATTTTCATGCGTGGGTTCGGTTGCCAACGATACACGTTCTCTGACGCTAATACCATACTGGCTAATGGCCGCCACTTTCCGTGGATTGTTTGTCAGTAATTTCAGTGCGCTTATACCCATGTGTTTTAAGATTTGAAACGCCACCGCGTAGCTTCGGTTATCCACCGGCAACCCCAATTCCACATTGGCTTCTACCGTATCATAACCTTGCTCTTGCAACGCATACGCTTTTAATTTGTTCGCCAAACCAATGCCTCGCCCTTCTTGGCGTAAATAAATCAACACACCGCCAACAGCAGAGATAAGTGCCAAAGATTGCTCTAATTGAGACCCACAATCGCATTTACACGAACCAAACACATCGCCTGTAATACACTCCGAGTGAATGCGAACCAATGGGATCTGATCTTGAAACAGCGGCTCTTTTACCAAGGCAAAATGCTCGGCATCGTCCAACCGATTGCGAAACACAGTCATTGCAAAATCACCATGCTGACGAAGTGGGATACGGGTGGTGGCGACGTCCTCCACCAACGTTTCGTAACGAATACGATGTTCAATCAGCGCCTGAATACTGACCATAGGGATCCCGTGCTCACGAGCAAACACATCCAACTCCGAACGCCGACTCATCGTTCCGTCTTCGTTCATGATTTCACAAATAACGGCCGCCGGCGTCAACCCCGCTAATCGCATCAGATCGACACTGCCTTCCGTTTGTCCCGCCCGCTCTAATACGCCGCCAGACCGCGCGCGCAATGGGAAAACGTGTCCTGGTGAAATAATATCAGCCGGCGAACTGGACGGATCAATAGCGACGCGTATGGTTCGTGTGCGATCAAGTGCGGAAATACCCGTGCTCACACCCGTAGCCGCCTCTATGGATACCGTGAATGCCGTTCCGAACGGAGAACGGTTACCATGCGACATCATGGGTAGATGTAAACGATCGATCAAGTCTTCAGCCATGGGTAAACAGATCAAGCCGCGACCGTAACGCGACATAAAATTAATGGCTTTATCCGTAACGTGTTGAGCCGCCAAGATCAGATCTCCTTCGTTCTCTCGATCTTCGTCATCGACTAATATCACCATACGGCCATTCTGAAGCGCGGTTATGGCCTGTTCAATGGTGGCAAAAGAAACTGTCATGTTAAAACCTCAATCTGTGTATCCAATGATCCTGCGATGGACCGTAATTGATGGGCAATAATGCGGGTCAGATAATCAAACTCAACATTCAAGCGCTGCCCTACTTGCCATTGCCCAAGCGTCGTATGGCCAAGCGTATGCGGTACCAACATCACATGGATAGCGCGGTCTTTGACCACATTAATCGTTAAACTAACACCGTCTAACGTGATACTACCCTTAGGTAAAAGATACATAGTATCACATACGGCAAAGCCCCCGATGATCACCTCAAGATAATCATCCATCGGCGTTAGTCGATGAATGACTGCCGTCGTATCCACGTGGCCACTGACGTAATGCCCACCAAACCGTGTCGTTGACAACATAGCTCGCTCAAGATTTACCACGTCACCAATTTGAAGATTGCTTAAGTTCGTAACGGCAAAGGTCTCTGGCGAAACATCAAAAAACAACACCGTATCTGACGACTCTGGCAATAGGGTCAAACACACGCCATTCACAGAGATGCTCTCACCCGCGTGCCGCGCATCCATACGCGCTTGAACCGCCAAACGACTCAAGTGCATCCCTTCGACCGTCCCCTGTAACTCAATTATACCTGTAAACATACATCCTCCTCCCAATCGAGCGATGCTATCATATTATTGCCCATGGGAAGCCATGATAGAGTGTTGGCTTGATTAAAAATACCCGCCTGTTGGCACACGGGCACACCCTTTTCCCCCAACATCAGCGGCACAAGATACACATGCGTTCGATTCACAAGCTTTGCTTGGTGCAGCGCACCAAACAGCCGACCACCGGCTTCGACCCATACGTCGTGGTAACCCAATGATCCAAGATGGTGTAAAATGGCGTTCAAATCCAACTCGCTTAAATGCGTGGGGATCGCGTGATAAGAGCACCGAGGGTGCGCCCTACGCACAGGATATTGCGCATCATGATAAATATGACAACGTGCCGCCGTACTCAGTACCGTTGCCTGCGCATCGAGTGATAATGTACGGTCAAGAATGGCCACGGGCTTTGCCTTAACCTCTTGGGACAAACGAACGTTTAATTGGGGATCATCGGTTGCGATGGTTCGCGCCGTCGTTAAAATAATATCGGTATGCTGACGTTGTGTATGCGTAAAATGATGACATAATTCGTTTGAAAGCGACGTACGCGCGCCCAGAGCCCCTGCAATTTTACCATCAAAGGTCTGTGCTATTTTGGCGGTTACCCACGGTTTGTGGGTCAATGTCCAATGACGATAACTCTCGTAGAACCGATCCACCTCAGGCAACGGCATATAAAGAACATCGATCCCATGCTGGCGCAGTAAGGCAGACGTATCATTCGCTTGCACCACAGGATTTGGATCGCGGTAGGCATAAACCACTTGTGCCACCCCATATTGAATAATCGCATCCACGCAAGGCGGCGTTTTTCCCCAATGGTTACAAGGCTCTAACGAAACATATACCGTTATCCCTAGCATATTACTTGGAAGTTGTGCTAACAATAGTTGTTCCGCATGCGGTGTGCCGCATCCACGATGCGATGCTTGTGCTATAATGCTACCATTCTGTACAGCAACAGCACCCACCGCAGGATTGGGTGCACAAATGCCACGACCAAGCCAGGCTTGGTCAAGAGCCGCAAGTAGAAACTGATTGTGCATAGTTCAACCGAAGATTAAAAATATGTGCATATTATAACAAATTATTCATTTTTTGAGTAGCCTAATGATGTTATTACGACCTTACCATCGATTCGTTCTACCTCTGTTTTTTTTATCCATCATTTTCCTTGGCTATCCAGGCAATCCGTGGGCTTTTTCCCCCTACTCCAACCACGAATTGGAACAATTGGAAAAGGAGTTTGTGCAACAAATCAATCAGTCCGACAGCGTCATACGTACACCGATTGCGAGTCAGTACATCAATCATTTAGGTGAAATACTCGCTCAGAAAGGGCAATTGTCGCAACCTGTGTTTTTTCTCGTCAATTCCAGCGAGATCAATGCGTTTGCAGGACCTGGTGGGTACATTGGTGTGAATTCTCAGCTGATTCTTGCCACCGAAAATGAAAGTGAATTAGCCGCGGTTATGGCACATGAGATGGCACACGTTCGTTTACACCATCTTTATCGCATGATTGAGCGTCAAAAACAAATGCGTATCCCCATGCTTGCTTCCATGCTTGCCTCCATTGCATTAGGTGTCATCAACCCGTCCTTAGGCACCGGTGCGTTGATGGCATCGATGACCGGGTTTGCACAAGAAGGCATTAATTTCGTGCGCTCCAATGAAAAAGAGGCTGATCGCATTGGCATTGATACGCTGATAAAATCCGGACTTGACCCACGTGGTATGGCAAGCTTTTTCAAAAAAATGCAACAAAGCACTCGCTATTATTACAGTGACAATATCCCTGCCATTTTAAGAACCCACCCTCTGGATGATGATCGTATTGCAGAAGCCGAAAATCGTTGCACTCATATTACTAAGAAAAATTATCCCGATAACTTAGAGTATCACTTATTCAAAGAACTCATTCGCACAACCGTTGCCAACGACCAAAAGCGGCTGTTGGAATATTATCCAGAGCAATGCCGTAAAAACAACACCAATACCGCTTGTCAGTATGGGTACGCACTCACGTTATTAACGCTTAATCGATACACAGAAGCCAAAGAAACACTAGCGCCTTTGTTGCAACAGGCGCCGGATAACCTCTTTTACACCATTGCTATGGCCGAATCCGAGACCGGCAGCCAACAATACGATCTTGCTACAAAAAGGCTACGTGACTTACAAACCAATTATCCAGACAATTACGCAGCCATAATGGAATTCGCACAAAGCTTAATTGCTGCAAACCGGCCCGAACAAGCCGTGAGTAT
>Ga0206887_10154_pt1 | contig 16131 bp, 16 predicted proteins | sample Alteio_BWOrgHeat_89_FD_153248 | JGI IMG/M metagenome (GOLD analysis project Ga0206887, IMG submission 153248) | Enriched cells from forest soil in Barre Woods Harvard Forest LTER site, Petersham, Massachusetts, United States - Alteio_BWOrgHeat_Nextera3 ...
ATGTGATTGGCTTGCCAGAGTGCGAGCGGACTGTTACGTGTGGCAATGTGTATTGTTTTTTGTGACATAACAACACTTCTTAAGTCAGGATTGAATCGAGTAGCATAACATAAGATATTGTATTGCAATAATCGTGCTGGAAATGCGCGCTCGTTGTGGGTATGATTTCGGGTTCTACTTTATAGGTGCTTTTTATGCGGATTTGGTTTTTTGCGGGTCTTTTTGTGATGTCGATGTGCGCACAGGCTCAGGGTGATCCGTCGCTTGGGCAAGCTATTTACGAACAGCATTGCGTGGTTTGTCATCAAGATGGGATCGCAGGGGCGCCTAAATTTCGAAACGATGAGGACTGGAAGCCACGCTTGGCCAAAAAAAACCGGGATGAATTGACGATGTCAGCCATCAAAGGACTCAATGCCATGCCAGCCAAAGGCGCGTGTCCCGAATGCCTTGACTCGGACATTCAAGCCGCAGTGGAGTATATGGTGCCGAAACATGACTAATATTCGTTATAAACAGTGGCAACGGTTTGTTTTTTTATTAACGCTGGCTGTTTTTTTTGTTTCTTTTTACGTGCAATATCAGCAACACATAGAACCTTGTCCTTTGTGTTTGATGCAGCGGTTTTGTGCGGCGTTGCTAATACTGGGCTGCGTGATAGCGGTTTGTATTAAGACGATAAAGTTCGCAAAAGCCCTGGTCATGACTCAAATCCTGTTTGCAGCGTTAGGTGTTTTTTTTGCCACAAGGCAATTGTGGCTGCAATCGTTACCCGCTGAGAACGCACCGGCTTGTTTGCCGACACTCGATGTGATGCTTCAATACTTTCCTTTACGTGCCGTGGTGCAGACGCTTCTCTGGGGTTCTGGAAACTGTGCTGAGGTCACGTGGCTATGGTTTGGTTTGTCTATGGCCGCCTGGTCTTTGGTGTATTTTTCGATTGTTTTTGCAGTGAGTAGTGCCTTGCTGTGGACATTGAGTCAAAGGCCGAAAGCGTTTTAACGTTTGTATAAATTGCTGGCATAAAAACGCCGTTTTGGCTATGATCCTCTGTTTGGATGTGGTTTCAAATCATGAATACGTTTCGTTGTGAAGTTATTCACCGCCATGCTCATACGAAAGCTCGTATTACTCGTGTAACGACTCCCCACGGTGAATTTACGACACCGGTGTTTATGCCTGTTGGGACGCGTGCGGGCGTCAATAATATGACCTCGCTGGAGTTACAAGCGGCGGGTAGTCAGATTATTTTAGGTGGAAACACGTATCACATGCTTTGTGCTCCAGGTATGGAGGTTATCGAGCGGGCCGGTGGGATGCACCCTTTCATGGGTTGGCATGGACCTATGTTAACCGATAGCGGCGGCTTCCAAGTGTTTAGTTTGTCAAAAAACAAAGAAATATGTGTGATTGATGAAGAGGGGGCTCATTTTACGTTTCCTGGATCACAACGACTAATTCATATGACGCCTGAAATGTCCATCGAGACCCAAAAAATCATTGGAGCGGACATTATTATGGCGTTTGATCAATGCACGCCAGACAGCGGAACTCGTGATGAAGTGCAGCACATTATGACTCGCACGCATCGTTGGTTGAAGCAGTCGGTGGCTTGTCATGAGGCACATCCTACGTCTCGATACGGCGCCACGCAAGCGCTGTTTGGTATTGTGCAAGGCGGTACGTATGAGGATCTGCGTTGCGAAAGTGCGGATTTTGTTGCGTCAATGAACACCGATGGGATAGCGATTGGTGGTGAGACGATTGGTTTTGACATGCAAAAGACGGTCGAGGTGGTTCGATGGGTACGTGCGTTCTTGCCTGAACATAAGCCTCGCTACACGATGGGGGTGGGTATGTCACCCCAAGATTTATTAGACGTTGTGGCCGAAGGAATTGATATGTTTGACTGCGTAGCCCCCACACGAAATGCACGTCATGGCGCGTTGTATTGTGGAACCGTGGTGCGCGATGGCCATTGGTTACGATTTGCAAGTGACTATGAGCACGCACGCATACAAATTAAGAAAGCTTGTTTTGCTGATGATTTGTCGCCTATCATGAACGACTGTGCGTGTTATACATGCCAGCATTATTCTCGCGCGTACTTGCATCAATTATTCAAACAAAAAACCAACTTGTTTACGGCTTTGGCAAGTATTCATAATATTCATGTGTTACATGACGTGTGTGCTAGTATGCGCGCATTGATTTTAGATGATTTTTAAATGATGGGGAACGATATGATTTTAATACAAACGTCGAAAGGCGATATCCGCTTACAATTGGATGAAAAAAACACACCAGATACCGTGGCTAATTTTCTTCAATACGTGCGAGATGGGTTTTACAACGACACGATTTTTCATCGAGTCATTGATGGATTTATGATCCAAGGTGGCGGGTTGAATGCACAGATGGAAACAAAAGCCACGAAAAAATCGGTAAAAAACGAAGCCAAAAATGCGCAAAAAAACAAACGTGGTAGCGTTTCTATGGCAAGAACCATGGATCCACACTCGGCTACGTCACAATTTTTTATCAATGTGGCGGATAATGGCTTTTTAAATTACACAGGTGAAGAGCCACAAAGTTTTGGTTATTGCGTGTTTGGCGAAGTCACGGAAGGTATGGACGTGGTGGATTTGATTGCTAAGGTGAAAACGGGACAGCGTATGGGACATGGTGATGTGCCTATGGAAGACGTTGTGATTCATAGCATTACGGAATTGTGATGGTGTGAAGCACGTCACGCAATTTGCGATGGGAAGGCAATGTGTGCTTGAGGGTGATATTATTGCCTACCCTACGGAAGCCGTCTATGGTTTGGGTTGTGATCCGTTTAATGAACAAGCGGTCACCCGACTTTTGGCACTGAAGCAACGCGGTGTTGAGAAAGGGCTCATTCTTTTGATAGCGCATTGGGAGCAGTTGTTTTCCTTGATTGACGAGCTGCCGCAGGCATTGCTTCTGCCGGTCAAAAACACGTGGCCTGGTCCGGTGACGTGGGTTTTTCCAAAAGCGAGACACCTTCCCGAGTGGATTACCGGCTCGCACGATAGCATTGCGATTCGTATGTCGGCTCACCCCATTGCACGAGAACTTTGCAAAGACCACCCTTTGGTATCCACGAGTGCTAATCAGAGTGGGCAGCCACCGGCAACGGATTTGCGGAGCTTGTGTCAGCAATTTCCGCAGGGTATTGATGCTGTTTTTGAGGGGGACTTAGGTGGGTCGTCTAAGCCTTCGGATATTTTTGATGTGCAAACGGGTGCGCGGTTGCGATAAATGCATAGAACCTAAGATTATCTTAAGTTTTGATCGGTATACTATACCTTACGCACATGAGTTTTCGGTTTTTTAGCGCTCAGCTATGGTTCAGCTCGTATGTTAAAAAATGCGCGCATAGTTATTCATATGCAAGCCTTTTTTAACATACGAGATGGGCCGTAGATGGGATGCTACAAAACCGAAAACTCATGTGCGTAAGGTATATGCACATACGAAGAAGGAGTGAGATGAGTAATAAAAAATACGCGCTGTCCGTTTTTAGCCTGACGATGATTACCGTGGGTTCGGTTGATAGCATCCGTAATTTACCTGCTACGGCTTTGTTTGGTAGTCAATTGATTGCTTTTTTTCTATTGGGTGCGTTGTTTTTTTTGATTCCGACCGCTCTTGTGTCTGCCGAGCTTGCCTCCGGATGGCCTCAGCAAGGGGGCATTTATGCTTGGGTAAAAGAGGCGTTTGGTAAGCAAATAGGCTTTCTTGCTATTTGGTTACAGTGGATTGAAAACGTGATTTGGTATCCGACTATTTTATCATTCGTGGCGGGCACGATTGGTTACCTGATTGATCCATCGCTCGCGAGTAACCCGTATTTTTTATGGTTGGTTATTGTCTGCTCTTTTTGGGGCGCAACACTTGTGAATCTGTATGGCATGCGTTCTTCGGCCGCGTTTAGTAGTGTGTGTGCGGTTTCCGGTTTGTTGTTGCCTATGGCGTTGATTATTGGCTTAGGCGCTATGTGGGTGTGTGGCGGCAATGCGGTGCAAGTGCCATTCGACGCTCATAGTATTTTGCCCCATTGGCAAGATCGTTCGATGTGGGTGTCGTTGACCGCGATCATGATGTCTTTTTGTGGTATCGAAATCGCCACAGTACATGCGAACGACGTACGTGATCCACAACAAGCCTTTCCACGCGCGCTCATTTATTCCGTGATTCTGATTTTAGGTACGTTGATCTTGGGATCACTGGCCATTGCCGTGGTATTGCCGCATCAGGATATTAATTTGGTCGCCGGAATCATGCAGGCTTTTGATGCTTTTTTCGCACGTTATCATTTGACAAGCCTCATGCCGGTTGTGGCATTCATGTTGGTCATGGGAGGGCTTGGGGGCGTTAGCAACTGGATTATTGCACCCACCAAAGGGTTGTTGGTGGCGGCTGTGGATGGGAACTTACCGCCTTTTTTTCAACGCACGAATGCGCACGGCGCGCCGGTTATCATGTTGGTAGGCCAAGCCATCATCGTGACGGTACTGTCCAGTTTATTTTTGTTCATGCCGAGCGTGAATGGTTCTTACTGGTTATTGACGGCGTTGGCCGCGCAACTGTATATGCTGATGTATTTTCTTATGTTTTTAGCGGCCATCGCGTTGCGACGTCGCTGTCCGGACCATCCTCGTGGCTTTCGAATCCCTGGTGGTATGCTGGGTATGTATTTGGTTGCTGGTACGGGCATGATGGGTGTTCTGACGACGTTGGTGGTGAGTTTTATGCCGCCTGAGGGAATTGATGTTGGCAGCGTGAGTCGTTATGAAATCACGTTGATTCTGGGTTTGTTGGTGATGTGTTCACCTCCGTTGATAAGCTCGTGGTTGCAAGCACGTAGAGCCACTTTAAAAACGCTTGATCCGAAACTCACATGACGTCCATTCGTGAGTCTTTGCACTCTTTATCGGCGCGCTTGCCGGAATTAGAATGGAAATTAGGCGCAATACCCATTATCCCCAGTCAATTGCCTCGTGGGCTTTTTCGTGAACGATTGGAGTTAACGCCGCAATCGTGCATTGAGGAGATCAGAGCGGATTTGGACGCTTTGAAGCAACAGGATAACGAGAAGTCGGTGCATTTTTTAGCGACTCGCGTGAGCCAAAAAATCAATGTGCTCGTGCGTTTGTGTCAACAAAATGATCGTAAAAAGCGTCCTGTGCGTCAGCAGTCCAGCATGGGGGTGCAAGCCTTAAGCACGCGTCAGCAATGGTTGAATACCTTGCACGATGAGATCAACGCGTTAGGCACGCAACAAAAGGCGCTGACAGAAGCCTTGGTTCATCTTCAAAATACTGAGAATACTCAAGCGGTGTTACGTATGCAGGAAGAGCTTGGGGAAGTGGCGCGCCGCTTGACCTTGGCTCAAGAAAACTTGGAGCGTGTGACGGTTTAGTACCTCGTCAATATTCAATCATTAATTTACCCGAAAATTGAATGTTGACGAGGCACTAAGTCCCACACCGTTTTCCCAACGAACGAAATATTTTTTCCAGGCTATGCTCGTGTGGCATGGTTTGATCAATCACGGCTTTGGCGTGTTGTTCGTAATAGTTTTTTACTTCGCTGTCGGGAAGAATATAAAAAGTCTTGTTTTTTATCTCGCGCATCATGCTTTCCGCGACGTCTTCTGCGGGACGACTACGTTCCAAGAGACTGCTGATCTGGTGATGAAAATCCGATCCTGTTTCCGGTGCTGAATGTTGCAGTAAAGGCGTGCTGATGAACGAAGGGCATGCCACGGATACATCGACGGGTTTTTGCAAACGATTCAAATCAAAATACAGCGATTCCGATAACGCCACAATGGCGTGTTTTGACATGGCGTAAGCGGCTATTTGAGATCCACTGCATAGGCCATAAAAACTAGCCATATTCACAATGTGCGAACGATGATTTTGTTTAAAAAGGAACGGTAAAAACGCCTGTACGCCGTGAAGAACACCATACATATTGACATCGATGACTTGGCGGATGGGCTCGATACCGATTTCCCAAATGGGTGCCAGGGGACCCATGATACCGGCGTTATTGATGAGTAGGTCGATTCTTGTGAATCGTTCAAATGTGTGTTTTGCCAAGTGATTGACTTGTTCTTGATGGGTCACATCACAGAGCATCCCTATCACGTCGGTGTTCGTTAATTCAGCTACCTCGTGGACTCGACGATCCAAGGTAGACTTATTTATATCCACCATAACGACGTGTTGATTCTCAAGAGCACATGCTTTGGCAAGTGCTAAACCGAGACCACTGGCAGCCCCGGTGATGACCGCGACATTCGTCATAAGCTTCTTTTGGGTAAGTTGTGTGTGGATATATCATCCCATCTATTGGGCGTGAATCCCACGGGTTTATACGAAATATCTATTTTTTCTATTGAAATCAGGTGCGCAGGTGTATTATTTTAACTTTTTAAGAGACATTAATCATGAGTGGGTGTTTGTGACAAATAAGAGGGTTGCTTTTTCTTGTGTGCTTATCATGAGCCTATTTCTTAATGGCTGTGTTGATCTTGCGGTAAATGATCATAAAAACAAACACGTCGACGTTAAAAAAATATCACGTGTCAAAGGCGAAGTGTATACGATGCGTGGGGGGTTGGGTGGCATCTTCAGCAAGGGGATGAACCGCTTGGAAGACACCTTGGAAAATGAGTATCATGTGTATGCCTCCAGCACGGTTTGGTTTAAAGGGCGATCACTGAGTCAAGACATTATTAAGAACTACAAAGCGCATCAGGAACATGCGCCGATTATTTTGGTAGGTCATTCGCTGGGTGCGAACGAACAGATTCAAGTTGCAAGCGCGTTGGATCGTGCTCATATCCCGGTCGCACTCTTGGTCACCGTGGACGCGGTGATGCCTGCGTTGATACCACCGAACGTAGCGGCCGCGTGTAACATTTATAAATCCTCGTTTGTGCCGATGTTTAGTGGCTTGGTTTTGAAAGCACGCGATCCCAAACGTACGCAGGTCGACAACGTAAACGTTGAATCGCTGAAGGGTGCGGATGTGAATCATTTTACCATCGACGGGAATGAGCAGGTTCAACACGTCATGCTTACTCGTGTATTACGTGCCTTACATAAAGAGGCATTACGATGAAACCCTCTTGTGAATCACGTGATTTACCGAACATCGGTGTGATTGGTGCAGGTCCTTGTGGGCTTGCCATTGCCAAAAATTTACGCGAGCATGGTTTGACGCGCTTTGTGGTGTTTGAGAAAAATGATCAGTTGGGCGGAAATTGGTTGTTTGACGATAAGAATACGCACTCCAGTATTTATGAAACCACGCACATCATCAGTTCGAAACGATTGTCTCAGTATGAAGACTTTCCCATGCCTGCGGATTATCCAGATTACCCTTCACACCGTCAGTTGCTGCGTTATTTTAACCAATACGCGGATCATTTTGGTCTTAAACCCTTTATCCGATTTAATACGCAGGTTGTTCGCGTGAGTCGGTGCACGACAGGGCAATGGCAAGTGATTTCTCAAGACGCTATGGGTGAGCATGAAGAGCTGTTTGATCATTTACTGGTAGCCAATGGGCATCATTGGGATCCACTCATGCCGGACTATCCTGGCGCGTTCACCGGTTCGTTGTTGCATTCACATCAGTACAAAAAGGCCTCCTTGTTTCAAGATAAGCGAGTGCTGGTGGTGGGGGGTGGGAACTCCGCGTGTGATATTGCGGTGGAGATTGCTCGGATATCACCTAAAACGTGCATCAGTATTCGCAGTGGCCAACATATTTTCCCCAAATTCATCTTTGGTAAACCCATCGACGTGGCCTTTGCTAAACTCCATTGGATGCCTTTTTGGTGCAAGCAACACGTGACGCAAGTCATCATGCGATTATGGCAAGGCCGATACGCCAAATACCAATTGAAAAAACCAAGCACCAAGCCTTTAGAGACACACCCTATCATTAATTCAGAGCTGTTGTATTTCATACGACATGGCAAAGTACTCCCACGTGATGGGATTGAGCGATTTGATGGGGAGCGTGTTGTGTTTGTAGACGGTCGAATCGAGGCGTTTGATACGGTGATTTTCGCAACGGGCTACCAATTGAGTTTTCCATTTTTTAGTCCATCGTTTACACAGGACAGTCTGCGTTCGTGTGGTTCGTTGTACTTGAAAATGATTCATCCCCAACTTGAAAATCTGTATTTTATTGGATTATTTCAACCTCAGGGCTGTATCTGGCCGCTTGCGGACTATCAAGCTAAAATTGCAGCGGGCATCATCAGCGGCACGTTACCCCGTGCCACGAATGTGCCTTCTAAAATTAAAAAAGAGTTGAAAAAATCCCAAAATCGCTTTAAATCCAATCCACACCAAAGCTTAGAGGTGGATTACAGCGTTTTTCGTAAGCAACTCTTACGAGAGTTGCAACAAAGCATAAAATACTAGTACCGTTTCCATTTAGTTTTGACCGGTTTGTTTTACGTAAGTAAAGCGCAGGAGCCCGGAGGGCGACGAGCCATGGAGTAAAATGAACCGGTCAAAACTAAATGGAAATGGTACTAGATAAGTGCACAGAACCTAGGCAACGTCCCTAACGTTTAGGGCATAATTATCTATCAGTCGAATGTCCCCAATGGTCACGGCCGCAAACCGCCTGTCACGGTGATCTTCCACGTAGTTGACCGTCACACCGAGTGCCTCGAGCTCAGCTATCGTGTGTTCACAGGACTGATCTTTGTGAAAAATGGTTGCAAATTGATCGGCAATTTGGCGCTGTTCTGGGGTCAATCGATTGTTACGTGAGCTGTAGGCCAACCCGCTGGTTTCTCGAATCGTGGGGCACACCTCGATGTCTATGTTCATAAAAAACGCGTTAACCATGTCGCGAATCAATTGAAATTGTTGATAGTCTTTCTCACCGAAGTACGCACGGTGTGGTTTCGCGAGTTGCAGAAGTTTCATCACGACCGTGAGTACGCCAGTAAAATGACCAGGACGAGCGGTGCCTTCTAGGCACTGACTTTGATGATTTTCTTGTATTTGATAGTGATAGCCATCGGTATACATGACTTGCTCTGTGGGCAATAAACAATAATCGACCCCTGCTTGAGTGAGCAACTCAAGATCGTCCTCTAGCGTTCGGGGGTAGTGCGTAAAGTCATCGGCGCGGTTAAATTGGGTGGGATTGATGAAGAGGCTCACGACGGTCGCGTCATTGTCTTTGATGCTTCTTTGGAATAACGACGCGTGTCCACGGTGTAAGTTTCCCATCGTGGGTACGAAACCCAGCGATAGATCGCTGGGTAATGTTTGGCGCAGACGAGACCATTCTGTCATATCATGATAAATACGCATGGTGATCTCCTTAGTAGGCGTGTTCTGGCGTGGGAAATTGCGCGTGCTGCACTTGATCGGCGTACTTGTGGATCCCAGCCATCAAGACGTCTTTTCCGTTGGCAAACTGCTTTAGGAAGCGCGGTTTGAACTCGGTTTGAAGCCCCAACATATCGTGCCAAACCAGGACTTGGCCGTCGGTTTCCACACTGGCCCCAATGCCAATCGTTGGAATTTTGAGTGCTTTTGTGATGGTGCCAGCCACGTGTTTTGGAACGCACTCTATGACTACGGCAAAACAGCCTGCGGCCTCCAGAGCTTGTGCTTGTTGTAATAATTGCTGAGCTTGTTCTTCTTCTTTGCCCTGTATTTTGTATCCGCCTAACTGATGAACGGATTGTGGTGTAAGACCGATGTGACCCATGATGGGGATCCCATTGGTGACTAATGTCGCGATGGTTTGGCACGCGTGTGGATCAGCCCCCTCTATTTTAATCGCATGGGCGCCTGCTTGGAGTAACTTGCGAACGTTTTGCACGGTGTCGACATCCGAGACTCGGTGACAAAGAAACGGTAGATCACTGATGATGAATTGTGGCCCGATGCCACGCACGACGGCTTCGGTATGCAACACCATCATGTCCATGGTTGCCATGATGGTACTGGCATGACCATGTACCGCCATAGCGACGGAATCGCCCACCAACACACAGTCAATAGGGGATTCGGCAATCATGCGTGCGGAGGGGTAGTCGTAACACGTCAACATCGTGATTTTCGTATGTTGTTCTTTTTTTCGTTTGAAATCATGAATAGTCATGGTTTTTGTAGCATGGTTCACGGGTACCTGTCTCATGGATCAAGTCCTTCATCACGTTTAGGTTCGGTTTTGTTCAGTCACCGCTCAGAGTTTGAGTCGATGCAAGCCCTATCATAATCTACGCGCATTAAAATGCAAGATGCGTTATCATTTATCATATATCATTTACAGTGAAGATAAATGTATGTTGATAACCGATAAATTAGGTGTTCCTGGTGATCATGCCTTATTGAGTCCGGGGGTGGTTGGCCCTCTGGAGGTACGACTGCTGGTGCCTAAAGGTGCGAGGCGTGATTACGTGGCGTTGATTGGGCATCCGCACTCGTTGCAAGGCGGCACGATGAACAATAAAGTGGTCACCACCTTAGCTCGTGTGTTTCACGATCTCGGAGTTGCAAGCATTCGATGTAATTTTCGGGGTGTTGGACAGTCGTTTGGCGTATACGATGCCGGTGTTGGTGAAAGTGAGGATTTATTAGTGCTTGCACGCGCGTGCCTCGAGGCCAATCCTGAGACCAAATTATTATTTGCCGGTTTTTCGTTTGGTTCGTATGTGGCTTATCGTGCGGCGGCGGCTTGTGAGCATGCGTTACTTATCACGGTGGCACCCTCGGTGCATCACTATGATTACAGCGCGTATACACCCGAGCCCACACCTTGGATCGTGGTTCAAGGGGATGAGGATGAGCTGATTCCTTTGCCATTGATTCTTGATTTTGTGAAACGGACATCACCACCAAAGCCTTTCTTGTGTTTTGCCAACACGACGCATTTTTTTCACGGCAAATTAGTGGAGCTTAAATCACGATTAACGGATGCCATTTGTGCTGAGGTGCCTGATCTATGTCCTTAATGGCCTATTATGACGAAGCGGTAGCTCAGGGAGAAATCAGTGCTGATGAAGCTCAACGGCATTTGATACCTCATTTCCAGCGTGTTTGTGATGAGTTAACACACACGTCTCATGGGTGGTTTTCTTGGCTTCGAACAACGCCTGTTAAGGGGCTGTACTTGTACGGACCCGTAGGGGTGGGTAAGACTTATTTGATGGATCTTTTTTTTGAAAAGACGCCAGAGCCTCGCAAAGCCCGATTTCATTTCCATCATTTTATGCAGCAAGTGGATGCGCAGTTACGTCGGTTGCAGGGTCAAAAAGATCCCTTGCGTGTTATCGCATCCGACGTTGCCAAATCCACGCGGTTGCTTTGCTTGGATGAGTTTTTGGTGCATGACGTCGCTGATGCGATGATTTTGGCACAATTATTACAAGCGCTTTTTGCAAAAGGCGTGGTGTTGGTAGCAACGGCGAATACGCGCCCTGATGATCTGTATTTAAATGGCGTTCAGCGCGCGCGTTTTCTACCGGCTATTGCGTTGATCAAAGCGGATTGTCAGGTAATGTCGCTTGATGAGCCACGTGATTATCGACTAGGGCGTGCGCCGTTATTGCAAGCATACCTTTGCCCATTAAATGCCACATCACACGCAATTCTTGCAAAACAATTTCTTAAGCTTGCTTCTGAGAATACGAAGACTTCTGAAATAACCGTGCAACATCGCTTGATTTCATGCGTGAGTCTTGGAGAGCACGTGGTATGGTTTGAGTTTAACGTGATTTGTAATTTGCCCCGATGCCAATTGGATTACCTTGAAATTGCCGATCGTTTCCATACGGTATTGCTGAGTAATATTCCTATATTGACTGCGGATAATACGACGCACGTTGTTTTATTCATTCATTTTATTGATGTGATGTACGACCGAGGTGTGCGTCTGATTGTGTCCGCAGCAGTGCCTATCGAAGCATTGTATGTGAGCGGCCCTATGCGTACCGAATTTCAGCGTACCATGAGTCGGTTACAAGAAATGCAATCGGAAGATTATTTGTTGCGACACCCTTATCATGCGCGGGTAATAAGACTGGAAACGATAAACGATTTTACGATGAGATGATCCTGATTGCCGACTGTGAATTTACTAGGTATCTGGAAAAGTTGAAGAAGAAGATGATGGTCAGATTTGATGCAAGAATGGGAAGTTAATACTGGCACGATCCTTAACATCCATTTATCTGAACTGCGCGAACTTGTACAGAAAACGTAATTCCTGTATAGGGATGTGAATTATCAATTTTTAAGAAGGGCGTTAACACTGGACTTTAGCCATTTTTACTTCCGGCTCCGTTCGTGGTGAGGAAGCGCACAAACTAAACTTATGTTGAACATCAAATATCTCATGCGCTGTCTCGAACCGTTTGGTGTTGAGTAACGGTTCGAGACGGTGCGATAAAGTTATGCGCTCTATGTAAGATCTGATTGCGCACCTCCTCACCGCGAACGGTTAGTGAGGGAAAATGGCTAAAGCCCAGTTAACAGCTTCCTTTTGTTTAATGTTCGAAAAATTTTCATTATTATTAAAAAAGAATGCTGGTGTTGTCTGGTTGGATTGGTGAGAGCTAGATGAATTAAACGGTATTTCCCCAGAATCAAATAAGGGTCGTATCTTCTTTTGAAAATACGACGACATTCCTGAGGGAACTATTTTTAGCGATTCCAGATAATCAATAAGTTTTATTAATAAAAAGGGAGTCTCATCTTTTATGGTAATAAGATCAATGGTACGTACGAGAAGCTCATTTAATTCTGTATAAATAATATTTTCAAGTTCATACTTATTAAACGCTCCGGATTTTATCAAATGACGGCAAATTTCATCAACCGCTAATAGAGTATAGCCATTTATTAAATGTGGATTTGTATTCAAATTTCTGAAAAAAGCATAAGTAATATGGCAGGCTTTTTGACTATCTATGCTTTCGGCTTTTTTCATAATCTCAAGCAGATCATCTATGCTCAGTTTATTAAGATTAGATGAATCAGATGTAAACAGACTCTCAAAAAAATGCTTAATAGTATTGCTTTGAGAAGGCTGCATCGTCACTGTTAATGAATTTTGGATCTCTACAAGATCATCTGTTAAACCAAAAAAGTATTCTATGTAGATTTTCTTGTTTTCCTTATAGAATTTATAATCCTCTAAATAAGGTTTTTCTTTAGCATATTTTATTCCTGTGATAACAATAGGCTGATTGGAGTTGTAAGGTGCTGGTATGTACGTACTGTTATAGTGCAAAAAATAATATTTTGAATAAACCTTAGCACAGTCCTTTATCTCATCAAATGCGTTTAACTCGTTTTTTTTCATTTCATTAAAAAAGTTTATGATAATTTCACACGAATTCATAGTTAATAAAAGTTGTGTATCTGAGTAGTCCATTCGTAAATGTGCATGTACCGCAATTGTTTTTATGAACTCAATTAAGCCAGCTTTCAAATCAATACGGGTATTTTCATCAGAAATTTCAGAAACGAGCTCATAGATAGATGGTGTTAATTGCGCTGAATTTGTGTTTTGTTTGGATATCGAGGCACACATATCAAGAGAAAACGCAATAACATTGCTACAAATAAAACTGTTTGCGAAATCATTATTAATCACATTAAATATTGCAGAAACAACGCCAACACGACGCTTAAGTTCTTTAGCAAGAATGTCATTTTTAAATATACAAATATTTTGTTGAGCGTGTTCATCGATATTATTTTTTAAAAAGTTTAAAAATTTTACAGTAGGGTTGCTATTATATTCAGGATCATTAAAAAAATTATTTTTCTTGTATGCAGACGATAATACCACTTCTAAAGAAGTTTCATCAAATTCATTACTCGTATCTTGTGCAGAATCATCAAACACTACTTCTTCTTCATCATCATCGGAATCATAAGTCGAATCAAGCGCAGGTGGATTGATTTGAGCAACGCCAAGAGCTCTAGCGTTTTTAAGCCCTAAATCAGGAAAAAAACTAACGTTATTTTGATTGATAACAAAATGATTTAAAATTGTTCTCCAATCATTGTTCAATAGTTTAAAGAGCTCGACCGTTTCCTCTTTCTTTATTATTGTGTTTATTTCCATGAAAAAATCATGAACTGGAACAATAAACATGTCACCATTAAATGTTTTTTGATTAATTTTTACAGATAAATGGTGTCTAAAATAAATATATAGCTCTCCAGTTAGAGTGAGCTCTTGGTTACTGTTTATTTCTTTTAGGGAAATATATATCATTACATCTGAGTAGCTTACTCCTGTTTCAATTTCCCAAAAATTTCCGCAACAGTGGACTAATTGCTTTAAACTCTCTTCGCACAATTGCTTGTTTGAATTCGCTACTTTGGGTTTATTTAATTCATCTGCTATATTATGACGGTTCATAAACACCTCTTAATTTTACTTGTGATTTCATCTTCTTTCAGTGCTTGCTCAATCTCCTTGTCCCCATAAAAATTTTCAAGATGGTTATATGTTATTTGATACTTTTTGAAGAGATTTATTTGAGCTCCTGACTTTACATAAATCTCCATCGCCATATTTCTGTGCTCAATTTTTTTGTCAAGATCTACTTCATAAGCCGCTTTTGAACAAGCAATGGCTGCTGATAAACACATAGAAATATAATTTTCTCCTGTTAAACCAGCCTTTAAGATATAACATGAGGCTAATTGTAAAGAAATACAACGAACAGTGTTGGCATTATCATCATTACTTTCGAGAACTTTTGCACGAGATAATAGAACAGCTCTTTCTGCAACTGGGCGTTTATCGGGATCACTTGGATCGTGATCACTTATTGTGATTAATGTAATTTTATCAGCAAGCTCATTTTCTTTGTGCTCTATGTCTGAAATGCTTAATAAAGGTGAGTCTGGATCAAAAGTTACGGCTATATCTGGCTTAAAAAATGAACTTGTTTTTTGCATTACCTTCGCTTTTAAGCGATACGTCATTTTTTCAAGGTCGTCTTGCATGAGTGATACTTGTTTATGCATTGATTGTAAAAATAAATCAATATCTTCTTCTATGTTACTTATAGGGTGATTTATAGGTTGCTTAGGATAAAATTTATTTTGCATTAATATAGGGGTGTAATGCCCATCTTTGCGGAGCAATGAAATATGTGAAGCACGCATGTCTTCATCAAACTGCATAATACTCATTTGATTCTGTTCATTATCATTAATATCAATAATCTTTAAATTCACTCCAAAAGATCTAGCAAAGCCTTCAATTATTGGTCCATCTGCCCATTCACCTATACGTATCATTCTCGATTCATACGCAGTGAATGGCTCTTGATCAGTAAAAAAATGATTAAATAGATGGATGTTAGTTCTTAAGTAGGTCACACATTTTCTTCTCAAGGCGTCGTGTGTAAAATATGACCAAGGAAGGCCCTGTCTCTTTGCTTCTGCAAGAATTGCATGAAAAAAACAATTGCCATCTTTTGGAGTATCAACCGCAGATGCAATTAATATAGGAAGCAATTCATTAATGACACTTTGATGATGATATTTTTGTGCTGTTTTCAGCGTATCGATAATTAATTGTGTATTTGAGCACAGTACTTCATTTTTTGATAATAAATCTATAACCACAGCAGCTTGTCCAGAGCGTACGGCTGCTTTAAATACGTTGTCTTTATTAATAGCATTATTTTTTTCAAGTACTATATTTAAATGTTTTAAAAAACCAAGAGAGGCCAGGATTATTTCAAGCGAGACTGATTTCTTGCCTAACTCAGCTAAAGTTAATTCATATTTTGGTTTGAAAGTACTATTATCATAGAGTTCATTTAAATTTTCGTCATCTGCATGAATAAATGTATCAATCTCTGGGTATTGTTTAAGCTCGGTAATATCTAAAAAAGGCATAGTTATGATCCATTTGCTAAGTAAATTAATAAGCATTATACCATGCTTGGCTGTTAATTAAAATACATAATGGTTTAAAAATACTCTTGGTAATGGATTTGTCCCTGGGTACAGTGTCATAATCAGACCTTATAGATGTATTGCGTACGTGAATCTACTAAACCCTGCTGAA
>Ga0206887_10156_pt1 | contig 16072 bp, 11 predicted proteins | sample Alteio_BWOrgHeat_89_FD_153248 | JGI IMG/M metagenome (GOLD analysis project Ga0206887, IMG submission 153248) | Enriched cells from forest soil in Barre Woods Harvard Forest LTER site, Petersham, Massachusetts, United States - Alteio_BWOrgHeat_Nextera3 ...
GACCACAGTGAACAAAAATTGAGCACCAAAAATGGGCTTCTTGGCCTCAATACTGAAAAAGGTCACTTTGAACTTGACTATCAAAACATCAGTGAACTTTTTCAAGATCCCAAAGGCCTGCAAGATTTTCTAGATAATACTGACTGCGAAGATTTAGTAAGTTGCGACACAATCCCCGTGCTCAATATTCGCTCATTGCTCTACCCTATAGCACGGCCGCAGGCTCTGGTGCTGAGTCAAAAAGGATATTGCCTCAGTTTCGATAAAGAAATTAAAGGCCGTTTAACACCCATTTTAAAAGAGAAAAGTAAACAATTTCTTTTGTATCATCACGCCCTAGCGCAAAAATATCTAGATATGCGTAAATTTGAAGCACGAGTAATAATAGGCCGTGATGTCAAAGCTAACGGAATTTTTCTTCTAGGCGATAAAATTGCCAGCGTTTTATCCAATGCCGGATTGTTTACCGGCCTTATTGAAGCTCTTAACGAAAATATCCATTCTACATGGCACGCTTACGCTCTTCATGAAAATATGTTATTCTTATTTGAGCGTTCTCTCTCTCGAGAAGACCATAATAATCTGAAAAAAAATGCCAAAAGACTTTGTGCAGCGGTGATGCCAGATGGCGCAGATCCCATAAAATTGGAAATGAGTCTTGAGCCTGGTCATATTTCGTGTGGACAATTTGAGTTAAAACGGGTGCCCTGCGAATTCTTTGAGCTGGTAAGGGTCACCGAAGATCGCAATAATAATATTCCACAATCAAAACGACACTATCTTCGAGGATTATCATTTGAATTAGTACATGAATGGCACCAGGCATCCCGAGCATTTATGCGAGCATTTCGCCTAGAACGCTCAGATCAGGATGTTTGCCTAGCTCTTGGTCGAACCTTGCGTGAATGTCATAAAATGGATGAAGCCATCTTCTTTTTAAAGCACGCACAGCAACTGTCACCTGATCGCCCCGATATTTGGAATTTACTTGGACTCAGCTATCTAGAAAAAGGCCTCATTGACGAAGCAGTAGATGCTTTAGAGCAAGCCGTTTCTCTTTCTCCAAATGAAACACAATATCTCAATGATTTAGGGCGCTGCTATTTTCTTGCGGGTGCTTTCAGCGAAGCTAAAGTAGCTTTGGAATGTGTTCTTGATCAAGCGCCGGATACTCAGGAAGCTCATTTGCTCTTAGCTGAAATAAGTTACCAAGAAAAAAACTATGATAAGGCTCTCACTCACGCAACCGAAGCAAATTCAGCTCATCCTAGTCAAGAAAACATAGTCGAATTAATTTCAAAATTGGATGACTTAATTCCGTCCAAAGATTAAGAAAGAAGTATTTCTCAAGCTGAGGATGACAAAAAATTGGTCAAAACTCCCTTACTATCCGCCCAAGATGCGGCTTCAGTCGATAGTTACACCCTCAAATTAACGAAAAGAAAGGCAGAGGACCTTATGCTGTGTGCAGGCTATGAGCTTGCGATGTATCTTCTTAGTTTAAAGAAGCCCATGCTTATTGTCTGCGGCAAAGGAAATAATGGTGGAGACGGATGGGCGGCCGCTCATTTTCTACTAGAGCATAATGTCACTTTAGTGGTAGTAAGCCTGGTTGAAATTTCGCAGCTCAAAAAAGAAGCAAAATCGATGTTTGATTTATTTATAGCCAGTAAGAATAAACTCGAATCAAACACTTCCAGCTATCAGATAGTGTCTAGCGTGGAAGATGTTACACAAGTGCTCACTGAATTCCAGCCTACGATTATAATTGATGCGATTTTTGGCGTGGGATTGAACCGTCCAATAAGTGGCTTAGCACAAGAGACAATAGAACGCATAAATAACTACCAAAAATCATCCCCTCACTGTCAGGTAGTGGCTGTCGATATTCCTTCAGGTCTTTCTGCCAACGGCCAGCCTTTGGGCAAAAGCGTCATAAATGCTCACACAACTGTAAGCTTTTCTTTTCTAAAAATTGCCCACCTTGATGATTCTGGAATTAATTTTTGCGGCCAGGTCATTTGTAAGGATATTGGCCTGAAATTGCCGGATAATTTTTTAGCTACTGCCTATGGTATTACCGCGGTAAACCAACCTTCTGAAGTTTTGGAAAAAACAAATCGCGCCGCTCATAAGGGGAACTTTCCCCATGTTGCCATTTTAGAAGGTGCCTCAGAAACAAGAGGAGCTTCTTTGTTAAGTGCACGAGCAGCGATGAGAACCGGGGCATCGTTGGTAACTTTGCTTACAAATAAATTTGGCGAAACTACCGCCAGTGATATGCCCGAGCTGATGCATAAAAAAATTCAAATTCCTCTGCCGGAAAACGCTCTCAAGCATTTCTCCGCACTCGTTTTAGGCCCAGGCTTAGGGCATGATCAGCAGCAACTTAAAACAGCGATGCTGCTCCTCAAAATAGCTTTGGAAGAGCAACTTTCAATTGTTGTTGATGCTGATGCTTTGCCTTTACTTAGAGACTTGAAAAATAACTACTCAACTCAGTCAATCATCGTTGCCACTCCGCATCCTGGTGAAGCAGCACGTCTTTTGGGGATAAGTACGGCTGATCTTCAAAAAAATAGGCTCGATGCAGTTAAAAAACTCACCGAATTACCCTTTTGCCCTAATGCTACTTTGATATGGGTGCTTAAGGGTGCTTGCCCCATTGTTCTTCAAAAAGGAAAAACGCCGGTCGTCCTTGAAGGCGGCATAAGTGCTCTTGCAATTGGTGGCAGTGGCGATATCTTGAGTGGAATAGTTGCGGCGTCCCTTGGGCTCATTTCCGACCCTTTTGATGCAACAATTTTTGCATGCAGTGCTCACTTGGCTGCCGGTCGTTTATTAAGTAAAAAATTCAGCCGAGGCCATCTAGCCTCTGAAATAGCGGACTTAGTTCCAGAAATTATATATAAAAATGCTCCTGAGAAAATTTATGAAAAATAACGATGTCACTTTGCTCACTTTTTCTTCCAGTTCCGCAGCGTCAACTAAAAAATTTGCTCAAAAGTTCATCAGTCAACTTGAAGCTCCTTTAGTCATAGCTTTGCAAGGTGATCTCGGTGCAGGCAAAACAACTTTTGTCCAAGCTGCGATAGAATCTCTTTGCCCTCAACAAAAAGTATCAATCTGCAGCCCCACTTTTGCCATTGCCAAGTCCTATGACTGCATAATTCCCATCCATCACATTGATTTATATCGGGTAAATGATCAGGCTTCTTTAGTGTCTCTAGGAATCGAAGAATTGCTTTTTGATGAGAATTCCATTTGCTTTGTTGAATGGCCTGAACGATATTGTGGTAAATGGCCAGCTAAAACAATGTGGATCAAAATTACTCATACAAGCGATAAAAAACGTTCCCTAGAAATTTCAATTCCACATTCATTAGCAGAAAAAGCTTCTTCCTTGCAAAAACTTGATTTAAAGTGATAACTTATCCCTTTACCTTCTTGACAAGTCACTCGAACTTGATATGACTAGTACACGTTGACGCGGGGTGGAGCAGCCCGGTAGCTCGTCGGGCTCATAACCCGAAGGTCATAGGTTCAAATCCTGTCCCCGCAACCATAAGTAGTTAAAAAACGGAAGTTTAGATGAAAATCTGAGCTTCCTTTTTTTTGACAGTAAGCATGCCCCTCCCCCTTTTCAGAAAAAGGGAGATTAAAATGTTTCACACCAGAATTGTGATTAAAGAGCCCTAGTTCTTACTACTTTTGTTCCATCTCTCAAGCGAAAAAATGCCGCACCCGCAGCACCAAACCATCCTGCCTCTCCGCCCTTGCTAATCGTATAAAATAACTTATCTCCCACATCCACAGCGATCAAAGTTCCACAAGGCTGCTCAGATAAGCAAACACCAAGCCCCTCCTGAGCAAGCTCATTCTCAAGCTCACGCAGAGTATCAAATTTAGTACTTTTTTTATTCGCTAAAAATGTTTGGATATTGTCATTTTCCGGGGCACCTGGGTTAGCTATAATCGCATATGCGCGAGAGCCACCTGCCGCTGGTGTAGCGGTCTTCGCAGGTCTTGCATCTACATTCGCAACAGTTCTTATTTCAGCCGCTGCCCCAGCAGCTGCAGGTCTTAGCTTTTGAAGAGATCTGATCAATGCTTCCATCTCAGGGCCACCTTCGCCAACGATGGAATAGGAACGATGTTGACTCTGGCCTTTCGGTGCATTTGATCTTCCGCCCTCACTACCTTCACCTAAAACTACTTTTCCCTTTTGGATATCAACAGAAAACGTTTTTAATTTCATTTCGAAACAAGAAAATTCAAAATTGGCATCATCTTTTAGCTTTTGCCAATGTGGGGAAATTGAAGATCCCATTGTCGCAATTGCCACCTTAACACTTTCTGTATGGCTATTTATTAAATATTCGTATCCTGGATAACGACTGAAATTTTGAGAGGTCTTAATTGTCGGGGTAAAATGCCCCTCAAGAAAGAAGGTTGTTTCAACAAAAAATGGTCCAATGAACACCTCAAACTCAGCAATCACAAATCGAGTAACAGGAATTTCATCTTCGAGAGTATGTTTCCAAAGCACAATATTATTCTCATACCCTTGTGGCCTATTCCCGAAATGATACTGCTGCCAGTCTTCACCCGGTGCTGCTTTTTTGTCCATATAGTCTTGCAAAAAGCCCTGAATAGCCTGGGGTGACAGCTCCACACAAAATGCAGACATCACACATAACTGAACTAACGAAAAAACCAAAATAGCATATGATTTTAGCTTCATATAAACTAACTCCTTTAGATTGATTTAATTAACTCGAAAAATTAGGAAGCAGTGCTTCCGGCAACGAGTTTGCTGCCAAATAAAAGGCCTATAATTTCATAGCCTATTGAACCATTGGGTAACTCAATTTCAATATAGTCACCTACCTTGTGCCCCAGAAGTGCTTTTCCCACGGGTGAAAGGCAAGATATCTCTCCTGCTTTAGTACCAGCTTCTCCGTCACCAACAATGGTCCAACGTTTCAAGCTGCCCTGATCATCTAATGCAATGACAGTTGAGCCAAAGCACACATTTTCACCCCTCAGATTTTCTACCAATATAATTTGTGCATCAGCAAGTAATCGAGACAGATATTGCAAGCGTTTATCAATTTCCCGCAAATGTTTTTTGCCGTAGATGTATTCTGCGTTTTCCGAGCGATCACCTTCCGCCGCCGCATCCGCAATTCCCTTGACAACTTTCGGTCGCGTAACACGAAATAACTCATCAAATTCTTGACTCAAGCGAGAATGCCCAGCTTGGGTCAAAGGATTGCGGCGTTTGCCAGTCATTGCAACTATTTCTCCTTAGAAACTAGATCCCATCCCAAATTCGAATAAAATGGGACCGTCACCTTCAAGACGTCCTGGAGTGCCCGCAACGCGTGGTGTTAAAGGAACGCCCCATTCAAATCTCAACAAACCTAAGGGACTCATCCATCGCACTCCAAAACCAAAGGAAGAATAAAGCCCTGTAAGTGCATATATTCCTAATGGGTCATAAGGAGTTGGACTCTCAAAAGTCTTGGATTGCCCACCAGCGAAAAAATAATTTTCATCATGCGCATATACGTTGCCAAAATCTAAGAAAAGAACACCACTTAAACCAAGATTTTTAACAATAGGAAATTCAAGTTCAAAATTGGTTAAGAACTGTTTATTACCACCAACGATAAAATCCATTAGTGGCTTATCAGGACGCAGACGCCCAACCAAAGCAACTGGGCCAATTGAACGCAAGTGGTAGCCGCGCACTGTGTTTTGACTACCCACAAAATAGTTCTCGGAAATAAGCAACTGACCAAAAGTATCCATGTAACCTAAGCTCACGTTAACTTTGGCAATTACTCCCTTTAAAATATCTAGATTAAGATCAAAATAGAAACGCGCTGAAGTATTTAATTGAAAAAAGTTATTAGATTTTGCTTTCGAATCGAGAAACCAAGACCCTCCCATCAGTCCTTGGGCAGGAGCACTTTCAATAAGCTGATTTTCAATAAAGCTCAATCCTCCTGCTCCAAAATAGGCGGACGCAAATTGAGTTCGCAGGTCTAGAATAAATCCCTTAGTCGGAAATAGTCTATTATTACGCTGGTCGAATTGTAACACTGGCCCAATCGCAGTGGTATAATGGGGCTCTCTTCGCCGTAAATCAAAGAATCGTATACCAAAACTATCACTCGTAATCTCTACTCGCTCAGCTTTATAGGAAAGATATAAGAACAAATTCTCTAAATCTGGAACATAACTTTCAAAAATCTTATCCGTTTGTTTTTGCCACTTTCTCGAGAGATAGGAAAAAGGCTTGCCAATTGAGTATCCCAGCATTAAATCGCCACCAGAGCTTGTGCGATAAAAACTGCCAAGTGCTCTTTGAGTATTATATGCAGAAAGTGAGAGAACTAAGGGCTCTCCAGCAATTGTTGTGATGTAAGGATCAATAAATTGAAGGTCAAATATACGTCTAAATTTTGACCACTGCACTTGAAGCGACAGGGTCTGACCACGACCAAAAAGATTATGCTGCGATATTTGTCCTTGCAGTATTATTCCTTCACCACCAGTTCCATAACCAGCTCCAAAGTTAATCGTTCCAGAGCTACGTTCTTTAACGACAATTTCAACTATTAAAGAATTTGGATTGCTACCCGGCTTAGTAAGCGCTGAAACCTCTTCAAAATACCCTAACTGATTTATTCTTTGCTCACTCAAACGCAGCATCGACGAAGAAAAAAGCTCTCCTTCATGCAATCTAACTTCACGACGAATAACGTCCTCAGTGGTCTTCAAGTTTCCACTAATGTCGATTTTCTCAATGTATACTTGAGGACCTGCCTCTATAACAATTTGTACATTTATTGTTTGATTTTCTTCATCGACTGAAGTCATGGGAGTTGGATTTACATAAGCATAACCTTCATTTTGATACTCGTCGGAAATCGCCATGAGATCTTGCGCAAAAGTCGTGCGATTAAAGACATCGCCAGGCATGAGTCTAATTTTTTTTATGAGATGTTGTTTTAAAAATGCAACCTTAGATTCACTTCTTTTTTCTTCAACATCCTCTTCACTAGTCTCAACAAAATCACCAATAATATCCAGTGTACCCAAGCGGAATTGTTTGCCTTCATTAATGGGCAGAACTAAGCGAAAACGTTGTTTGTCAAGGGAAAGCTCCACTTTTGGCTTAGCAATTTGTACGTTAAGGTATCCGCGTTCTTGATATAATTGTTCAATGAGCATCTTATCAATATCAAAAGTTTGCTCATCAAAATTTCCCCAGCCCGTCAAAATGGACAGAGGATGTCTTTCTTTGGTCCTCATGATATTTTTCAATTCATCGGTGGTCACATTATCATTGCCGACAAAAGAAATCGATTCAATGCTTACACGTGCGTTTTCCTTAATTTCAAAAACCACGTCGACAAAATCGGGAGCGTTGATCTTCTCTTTAGGAAATTTAATTCTAGGGGCAGTATCACTTTGCTCCTCATCGGGAGCCCCTTCGGCTGAAACTATTTTGTAATCAACCTCAACCAAATAGTAACCTTTCTCAATATATCTTTTCTTAATTCGTGTAAGATTATTAATGATTCTCGGTATATCGGCCACATAGTAAGGTTGTAAATCGACAACGCCTTTTAAGTCCTCTTCGTCAAGATATTCATTGCCTTTAAAGATAATTTTACGAATTGTGGGCTTTTCGCTTAGCTTATAAATTAAAGTTAGGCTTCCATTCTCATTCTTAATCTTTTCGACAGAAATATTAGAAAATAGACCCATTGCATAAATTTGTTTTAAATCAGCCTGAACACTTGCTGGGTTTAGGGCTTGCCCAACCCGACTCACTAGATGAAAAGCTACGGCATCAGGCTCGACCTTTTTAGCACCCTCAATTTGTATAGCATATATTTCATCTTCTTTGGCTTCAGCAGCAAGCAGCAAACCGGGTTTATTACCCCGTTTTAACGCTTGCTCTACTGCAGGATCTGCCGGTTGCCCAGGACTAGACAACAGAGGATCACGCTTAAATTTTTCTTCTTTATCAGCGTTTTTTGTCGCTGGCATTTGGGCATGCACATTTATGCATGTACAAAACAAAATCCAAAGCAACCATTTACTTGCAAGCGCCGCAAAAGCGCATAAACTATCGTGTGTGGATACCAGCTTCATTGGCTCTCAATTTCCTGGGAATCAAACAGCGCACATATTTACAAAATAAATCGAAATCTTATCGATGATTTGTGACTTACGCGAGACTTAAGTCTGACGCAATAGGTTAGTGCTCGAGGGTATCCACCAATATGCTAACCGCGACCTTGCACAAGCAGCTTAAGTCCTTCAGAAAATAAAACTTCTATCTTCGACGAATCTTTTTGCGCCATCACATAACCTAAACCAAATTTGCCGTGATTAATTACGTCACCTTGGTCATAAATGCCTTTAAAAGAATATTCTCTCGTCTTTCGTTCGTCGACATTTTCCATTAGCTTAGCATATTCTCCCGCTGAGCGCGGTGCTTTTACTTTGCCTGCTGCTTTTGTGCTTTTAGCAGCAGCAGGATCTTTTGTTTTTGAATTAGGCGGATTTGGTCTATGCACATGAACTGCCTTGCAGGTATTGCAATGCACTTTCTTAACCACCGATTTATCCATCGCCTCAATGGTGTGCGCTAACATAAGGTTGCACTTTGAACACCAGCTATCTATATTTTTACCTACTTGATGCATTGTATTTCTCCATTCATTAAGAAGTCGCTACAAAATGAGCTAAAAGGCGTGCCCCCACCCCATAATCAGAGCTTTACTTTATAATGAAAGCGCATTTTGCATAGGGAGCATTTACGACTTTATGCAAAGAATTAAACTCTGGGTGCAAGGAGTACACCTATCTTATTTGTGAAGGTAAAATTCAGGATGCACAAATATAGCGACACAAGGATAAAATTTCAGAAAAGCCATGCGCCGGCTCTTGACAGCGCAAGGCAATTATTAGTTCAAAAGCATCAAAATCGCGGATAAATACTAAGCCAAACCTCGGCTGGCTAAATAGATGCGTCCAACATCATATGGCATGATTTGCTTGTTGTGCTGGGTGGCGCTTGGTAGGCGATTCCATGTTTGAAGCTTGCTTAGGTCACCTACCGGTTTAACTTGCCATACGAAATCCGGGTTTCGGTCTTGGCCGGTACCCACAATCCAGCCTTGACGCCTAACATTTCCCTGAAAATCTCGCTGAACCCAGGCCTGAAGAAATCTTTTTACCCCATCATTTCCAGTAGCACGTAGCTCGAACTGATAGAATTTAATGCCGGCACCATAAGGCACATTACTTGGCATTCCCGCCATCGGCAAGTCTGATTCCCATACTTTTCCAAAGTCATAGGATTGATTCCAAACTTGTTCTTCAGGCGATTTATCCAATATTATGGGAAACTCAGCCCCTGAATCCTGCCATTCTAATAAAACTTGAAGAAATTCGGCAGGTCCAATGTCATTTGGGTCATCCGATGGTCCATTATATCGTTTCCCGTGGAAAGCAGTGACGACACACATTGAATCGACAACTTCTTCGAGCAAGCCCGTAATATGCAAATCTGGCTCAAAAACCTCGCCGTTGTGTGTTACCGCGTTTATCGGTCTGGGCATCGTTGCTGCTACCATTGCCGCCTTATCACAGTGACCAAACCACCCAGTCCTTTCACGCTCGCCATAACCAAATCGAAATACGCGCAATTCTTCAGCTTGACTTGATTTACCAAAGGCACGGTCATAAGTCTGACAAACACCGCCTGGACCAGCCATGTTTCTTTGACCATCAGGACCGCCTGGCCCAACATCTGTCGCGGGAAACCACCAAGCGGGCCATACCTTCTGTTTAGCCTCAACATCGACAATTAGAATGGGTCTGCTGCTCGCCGAAATATTAATAGCACGTGTTTCACGCAAAGCATGAACATCAAAAGTATCGTCGGCAGCACCAGTGGAAGGACGAAAACTCTCGGGTATCTCAGCGTGACTTCCGATTCTTTCTCTTAAATTGGCGGGTGGGGCATCTATACGTGGCATTAAAGACCTCTCAAAGTAAGTTCTCGTCAAAGATGTACTGCGTAAGTCTTCGATGAAAGGTCAAGAATGGTGCTTTTTTTGTTTGAATTTACTAAAATTGATATATTTTTTCATGAAATAATACTAAACAACCCTACCAAACATGTTTTATTAAGGTGTCCTGTCCAGCTTTAATCTCAATAATTTGAACAATTTTTTGTCCCACCGCCGAATTGTCCAATATGATCTGATGTTTACCTTCAGGCAAATCGATAGGCGGCAAAGGCGTCGATCCTATATTTTTTCCATCTAAATAAACCGTTGCCCATGGATGAACTACTACTTTTAATCTTCCATTTTTTTTTACTACTGGCTTATCATCGCTGATAATCACGGAAACTTGCTGTTCGACCGGCATTTTCTCTTTGATTTCTTCAAAATCCACGGCTAAAGCTCCATGACGGAGTGATTTTGAAAAAGTGTCAGCAACGGGCATGAACCATAAGCTGACGACGATTACTCCAGCCACCCCGCCCATGATTGCGATTAATAACACTTGAGAAGAAAACCCAATTTTTTGTGACTGAGCAATTGCAGAAGAATCTTCAATATTAAATAAACTTTTTGGTGACCAAGACGCAGCTTGCTCAACTAGAAAATTATTATCAACGGTTTCGGCAAGTAAATTTTGCTCATATTCTTCCCTAAAACACTCTTTGATAAACTCACCCATTTTTCGCACGCAAAGAGTTCGCTCCTGCCGCAGATGAAATTCTTCTAACGCTGAGCGAAATTCTTCAGCTGAGCTAAATCTGTGGGCGGCTTTTTGCGATAACGCTTTTAAAAGAATCTGTTCCAATTCTGCTGGATAATCAGCGATGAGTGAAGAAGGAGCAGGAATATCACATTCAACTATTGCTTTGCACGTAAGCACCTCATTTTCCCGACGAAAAAGACGTCGCAAAGTAGAAAGCTCATATAAAATTATTCCCAGCGAAAAAACATCAGACCGAGCATCCAAAGGTTGAGCATAAGCTTGTTCTGGTGACATGTAACTGCATTTACCCTTAAGAACGCCCGACCTGGTATGTGAAGTTTGATGGGCAACTTTAGCAATGCCAAAATCAAAAATTTTAACATTTCCTCCATAAGTTACTATGATATTTTGAGGAGAAATATCTCGATGAACTATGCCTAATAATTCACCTTTGAAATTTTTTTTGGTGTGAGCGTAATGTAAGCCGCTGCAAATATCCATTGCTATATTGGCAGCATAAATCCATGACTTATTCAGCTGCAATCGCTGCCATGCTTTAAAAATATTTCGCAAATTTTGGCCATTTAAGTACTCCATAATCATGAAATACATGCCATTTTCTTCTCCGACTTCAAAAGTAACCACAATATTATTGTGTTGAAGATCGGCAACCGTTCGCGCCTCATCCAAGAACATTTGAACATATTCTTGCTGACGAGCCAAATGAGGAAGAATACGTTTTAAGACAACTAACTTTTCAAAGCCATCAATACCAATTTGCTTGGCTAAAAATACTTCAGCCATACCTCCTGAAGCAATTCGCTTAATAATCGCATATTTTCCAGCTATAATTGGCGCGTCCATTGTCGGCTTTTAATTCTTGAGAAGGGGCCTGCTTTTAACAGTTATTAACATTCTCTTGTTCCCGACAATGTCACTTAACGATGAAGCGGAAATTTCTTAAGAAAAAGAAGAACCTTTGTTTTGATTTCTGCCAGCCGCGTTTCATCACCGCGAGCATCCAAAGCATCAGCAATAAAATCCCCAATAAGGGACATTTCCACAAGCCCCATGCCTCGCGTACTTACTGCCGCAGTCCCTAAACGAATACCGCTTCCTAATTGAGCAGGTTGAGTGTCATAAGGAATCTTATTTTTATTAGCAATAATATTTACACAGCCCAAAATTGTTTCTGCTTCTTGGCCAGAAGTAACTTTTTTTGTGATATCTACTAAAAGAAGGTGATTATCCGTACCTCCTGAAACCAAATCTAAGCCGCGCTCTTTCAATCGCACAGCCAAAGCTTGCGCATTCGCAACAACCTGCCTTTGATATTCCTTAAACTCAGGCTTTAATGCTTCTCCAAAAGAAACTGCTTTAGCTGCTATAGAATGAAGCAAGGGGCCACCTTGGGTTCCCGGAAATACCGCACTATCAATTTTTTTGGCAAATTCTTGTTTGCATAGAATAAAACCGCCTCTGATTCCTCGCAGGGTTTTATGAGTAGTACTTGTTACCACATCAGCATAGGGAACCGGCGAAGGGTGAAGACCTGCCGCTACCAAACCAGCAATGTGAGCCATGTCCACCATAAAGAGCGCACCGACTTCCTTGGCAATTTTAGAAAAACGTTCGAAATCAATAATTCGCGGATACGAAGAAGCACCCGCCACAATAAGGCGCGGCTTACGATCACGAGCTAGTTGCTCAACTTCTTCATATTGCAGTCGACCATCTTCTTTAGATACGCCATATGACGCAAAATCATATAACTTCCCAGAAAAATTGACTTTAGATCCATGGGTCAAATGGCCGCCTTGATCCAAACGCATGCCTAGAATACAGTCACCCGGCTCAACCAAGGCCATATAGGCTGCCAAATTAGCATTGGCGCCAGAATGAGGTTGCACATTCGCATGTTCAGCGCCAAATAATTGGCAGACACGAGAAATGGCCAATTCTTCTATCTTATCGACAAACTCACAGCCACCGTAATATCTCTTACCAGGATAACCTTCGCCGTATTTATTGGTCAATTCACTGCCATTGGCCTCAAGCACAGCTTGAGATACAAAATTTTCGCTCGCAATGAGCTCGATTGTCTCTTCCTGCCGTAAATTCTCTCGCTGAATCCAATGAAAAATCTCTGGATCAGAATTTTCTAACATTGACATTTGACTGCTCCAAGGAGATAAGGATGCCCGAACTAAGCAATACCAATAACATCAATGGGTGGTTGTTTGGCCACAAGAATCCGTTTGCAGCTCGGACATTGCTCAATAACTTCGCCTTTCAAAACCCGCAAAAATAATTCCGGTGGGACCATTTGTCGACACGATAAACATACTTCCTTCTCAAGAAAGGCTATCGCCACACCCTGACGACCCGCGCTAACTCGCTCGTAACGTGTCTTTAAAGAAGGATGCAACTGACTTAAGTGTTCTTGAAGAGAAGATTTCAGAACCTGTAAACTTACCTCAACATCCGCAATCTGTGCCTTCACCGCATTCCATTCGTCTGAAGCAATTTTCGAGCAGACTTCAGCCGAACTTTTTAGCTCTACTAACTCGCGCTCATGCGTCTCAACGTCTTGCATCAACTGCAAAACACTATCTTCAGCCTCAGAAATATGCTTCTTCTTAGCAGAAATCTCGGACATCAAGCTGCTATAGGACCGCTCGCCCTGAATTTCATCGGCGCGCTTTTCCCATTTGCGCAAATTCGTGCGTTCAAGCGCCAACTCTTGCTCTTCATTTTTCTTTTTTTCGGAAAGTGTTGCAAGCAACTGAGAAGTGTTCTCATAACTTGCATTAAGTTGCGCTGCTTTGAGCTTAGCACTGTCTGCCTTATGTGGCAGAGACATAAGTAGACGCTCTTTTTCATATACCTGGCGTTCTAAAATACCAATTTCAGCCAATAACACTGTGTTTTGCTGGAGATTCATGCCGCCACATCACTTAAACAAAAAAGAGCAAAAAACTTAAACTATGGTGGGCCCGGCCGGGGTCGAACCAGCGACCAAACGATTATGAGTCGTCCGCTCTGCCACTGAGCTACGGGCCCTTATTGACTACTACATGCACGGCAAAAAACAAAAAAACAAGGCGGTAAACAGAAGTTAATCAAACTTTTTTCATATTTACCGACCGTTTTTTCATTACTTCGAGTGTTAATTTTTTTTCTCTGGTACCTGCTCAAGAGGAATTGTTGAATACTCAGAAAAAGCGGTTAACTTCTTAGCACGTGAAGGGTGCCGCAATTTTCTTAATGCTTTGGCTTCAATCTGTCGTATTCTCTCTCGAGTAACTTCAAAATCTTGACCGACTTCCTCAAGAGTATGGTCTGATTTTTCACCGATACCAAAGCGCATACGCAATACTTTTTCTTCGCGAGGAGTAAGTGTTGCTAAAACCTTTCTCGTTTGCTCACTCAAATTCATGAGCATTACGGCATTTGAAGGACTTAAAGCAGCTTTGTCCTCAATGAAATCCCCCAAAGAGCTTCCACTTTCATCTTCATCACCAATAGGCGTCTCAAGCGAAATAGGCTCTTTCGCTATCTTGAGCACCTTACGAACCTTATCAACCGGCAACTCCATCTTTATAGCGATCTCTTCAGGTGTTGGTTCCCGACCAAGCTCCTGCACCAAATAACGGCTTGTCCGCACAAGCTTGTTAATGGTTTCAATCATATGAACCGGAATTCGAATGGTTCGCGCTTGATCTGCAATAGCGCGAGTAATGGCCTGACGAATCCACCAGGTCGCATAAGTGGAAAATTTATACCCTCGCTTATATTCAAACTTATCGACCGCTTTCATGAGGCCGATATTTCCCTCTTGAATTAAGTCGAGAAATTGCAAACCACGATTGGTATATTTCTTGGCAATAGAAACTACTAAACGAAGATTGGCTTCCACCAGCTGTTCTTTACCACGATTTGCCTTACGTTCCCCTCTTTGCACAAGCTTATAAGTCTCGCGCAAAGTCTCGACGTCCACTTGTGACTCATCTTCAACTCTTCGCATTCGATGTACAGCCATGAGCAAAGTTCTATACCAGTCATTAAGCACATCTACAGAACTACCACGCTGCTTTGCCAACAGATGCATTTTTTCGCTTGATTCACGAGCCAAACGCAGCTCGTGTAACACTTCATGAGCTGGTTTAGCAGCTTTTCGCTCGATGTTACTTAGTTCAAACTCAACCTTAGTGATGCGTCGCATAAGCACTTTAATGCGCTGTACTATGCGATCAATTTGACGCTTGTTAATATTAAGGTCTTGGAACTGCTGAATTATCTCAGAGCGAAGCTCGGCCACACGTTCTTCATGTTCCATCTCTTTGATAGGCTTACTATCGCGCCGAGATTTTTCTAAAAGTATGCGCTGCTCTCTCAGTCTCTCATGCAGAATACCCAGCTCATTAATTATTTTGAGAGCACCTTCCGTAATTTTAGGTTCATCAAATTCGATAGTCTGACCGTCAACTCCGGCAGCATTTTCTTTAACAATTTCCTTTACCCTGATCTTACCTTTTTTGAGCTTATCACCAAGGTCCAAGATCTCAGATAAGCAAATAGAAGTGCCCAGCACCGCATCGAGAACCTGACTTTCTCCCTCTTCAATGCGTCTTGCTATATCAACTTCGCCATCTCTGGTTAAAAGATGTACTGATCCCATTTTTCGCAAATAAAGACGAACCGGATCATTGCTCTTACTCGATTCTAAAGACTCAAAAGACGCACCATCACCACTCACGTCATCAGCTAAATCGTCACCATCAAGCTCATCGGCATCGCCTTCAACGAGAGCGTTTGCTGTATCGTCCACGACGTCAATGTCTGCTTCCACCAAACAGGCAAGCACATCCTCTAAATCTTCGACCTTTGAAACATCCGCATTTAAGTGATCATTAACTTCATCAAAGGTCACAAAACCGCGTTCTTTGCCCTTTACTAGTAGCGCTCGAATATCTTTGCGATCCGAAATTTTTGCGTTCGCGTCAGTCTTGCCCCCATCGTACGCGCCTGATTTTTGTGGTTGAGGAAGTCCCTTGGCCCGCTTAGAGCCCGAGGATTTTAATTTGCTTTTTACGCGTTTCATATATCTTTGTTCGCCTTAGATTTCAAAAAAATAGTTCGCTTACCAGAAAAATCATGGACCCATTGTCCCTGCATTTTTTGCGCATCAGCCAAGAAATGCGTTCAATAATTAAAAGCCCTTACAGTTAGTCAAATAAACCTGTTTTTTATTCATGCCGTTGAA
>Ga0206887_10158_pt1 | contig 15939 bp, 12 predicted proteins | sample Alteio_BWOrgHeat_89_FD_153248 | JGI IMG/M metagenome (GOLD analysis project Ga0206887, IMG submission 153248) | Enriched cells from forest soil in Barre Woods Harvard Forest LTER site, Petersham, Massachusetts, United States - Alteio_BWOrgHeat_Nextera3 ...
GCGGGTTCATTACTTACTGCCACCGCGGGCGGAGTCATTGACTCCTTTACTTAATGGCAGAGAACGGTGCGTCTCTGGGTTTGATACCATTCATGTTAGCGACCTCATGTCGCACTTAGGGTACGATATTGTTAGGTAACGCCGTAGCTTGAGTGTCTCCGGTTATCGAACTAGAAAACCCTGGATAAAGGCACTGTATGTAGTACTGTGCGCCATTGGCTGGCCCGGCATAATTGTTACCAGTGATTGAAAGTCCTATAATTGTGCCACCGTCCTGAACATCTATGACATTAGCGGTTCCCGCAGTGCAGCAATTTGCTATTTGGTTATTAGATATTTGCAGGGGACCCAGGCTGGGAGGAGATGAATTATCTACAAAAATAGCTGACCCGCCAACACCACTGCTGGCAGTGCCAATTTGATTATTTTGAATTGTAATGTTAGAGCCATTTGAAACATAAAAACCATCACCATAAGAACCAACAATGCTATTGCTACCCAAGAGCGTGTTAGATGAGCAATTAATATTATTGCCACCAGATATGTCTATAGAACTCATGTTGGTATTAGATGAGACATTTATGTTGTTGCCATCTACTTCAAGATAATTATAATTTTGAACAGGAAAAGCATTATTTACAAACCATATATTGTTAACGGTATTGCCAGCAATGCTATAGTCCTGTATATAATGGTACGAATAAGGGTACGAATAGATATCAGAATTTAGGAAGGTATTATTGGCGATATTAATATCACTAATCGGTCCGTACCCAGGAGACGCGCCTATGGAATTACCATAGAGAAAAAGACCATATTCAGCGGTGCTAAATACGTTTTGAGTGATTTGACAGGATTGAACTCCTGAAATAAAACTGTTGTAACCATTTGTAGGATACAATTGATTGTAGCTGATTATTAGATTAGATGAACCGGTAGTACCGTAGTAAACACTCAGTGCATATTCTCCAACAACTTGAACATAATTACTTAACACTTGAACGCTATTGCAGTCTACAAGCGACAAACCATCGTTTGGAATATTGTTCATTGAAGTATTAGAAACACTACCGTTACTTGCTTGCAGGACATCAATACCGTTGTTGGCTGATTGAATCCAGATTGCACCTGCTTGAGGCATAGTATCTGGAGCCGAATAGGAGACTGGCGAGGGATTTTGGTAGGTGATCATTAGTGTGCTGACGCCCGCACCGCTGCCAGTTAGTTCAATAGCACCATTGACACTATTGGTGGCAGTAAGAATGGTACTAGCGCCGGCACCGTACAAAACTACACCATTGGAGACAATTAGCCCTGAGTGTAGGTAATTGCCTGGCGGGAAATAAACAGATAGGCCAGTGCCTGTTGCTCGGGCAATTGCTTGATTGATGGCACCTTGATCATCAGTGACACCATCGCCTTTAGCGCCAAATTGCTGGACATTGAAAGAATTACCAACTTTAAACCGCACCTGGAATTGCTTCTGAGCAGCCTTAGAGTTGTAGAAAGATTTTGATTTGAATAGATTTGGTCTATTGAACTTATTAGCTTTGAATGATTTGGTAGAAAAAACGGATGTTTTGTTGGTTTTAGTTTTACCTTGAACCTTTTTACCATATGCTTGTTGTAAATAGAAGAGAGTATTGGGGTTGGTGATGTTTGAAATGCCCTTAGCGGATACTGGTATTGAGGCAACAGTCGATAAAGTAAGAAACGAAATTAGAAGAATAATGCGTACGCCTAACGTTATGGTGGGGCATGCTGAGTTAAGATAACGCAGGACACTTTTTGGGAGCGCCAGCAGCTTGCCGGCATATGCCATATGGAGAAGCACGCTGGAAGCCTGCGCTCCTTGGCAGTAGACTCAATGTATAGTACTAACTTACCTGTTGCATACATATAATTGACCTTTCTATCGCGATTAGGGTGCTATATTGTTGGGCAACGCTGTAGCCTGAGTGTTCCCGGTTATGGAACTAGAAAACCCTGGATAAAGGCATTGTATGTAGTACTGTGCGCTATTGGTTGGGCCAGCATAATTGTTACCAGTAATTGAAAGCCCGACAACAGTACCATCATTCTCTACATCTATGACATTGGCTGTTCCTGCAGTGCAGCTATTTGCTATTTGGTTATTTGATATTTGTATGGGACCCACGCTGGGAGGAAATAAATTATCCACAAAAATAGCTGATCCGCCAATACCACTGCTGGCACTGCCAATTTGATTGTTTTGAATTACAATATTCGAACCATGATAAACATAAAAAGCATTACCACTATTGCTACCAAAGAGCGTGTTAGATGAGCAATTAATATTATTGCCACCACGTATGTCTATAAAACTCAGGTTGGAATTAGATGAGACATTTATGTTGTTCCCACTCACGTCAAGCGAATTGTAATTTTGAATAGGAAAAGCATTATTTACAAATTGTATATTGTTAACAGTATTGCCAGTTAGGCTAATGTCGTTTATATAATTGTAACCACCACCAAAACTTGGGAAGGTATTATTGGCAATATTAATATCGCTAATCGGTCCGTACCCAGGAGATGCACCTACTGAATTGCCATAGAGAAAGAGACCATATTCGACGGTGCTAAATACGTTATGAGTTATTTGACAGGATTGAACTCCTGAAATAAAATCATTGTAGTCATTTGTAGAATAAAATTGATTGTAGCTGATTGTTAGATTAGTTGAACCAGTAGTACCGTAGTAAACACTAAGTGCATAAAATCCAACACCTTGAACATAATTACTTAGTACTTGGACACTATTGCAGTCTACAAGCGATATACCGTCGTTTGGTATATTATTCATCGAGGTATTCGAAACGGTGCCGTTACTTGCTTGAAAGGTATCAATACCATTATTAGACGAGCTGTTAATGGTAACTTGATCAACTAAGAAACTGTTAGCTGATTGAATCCAAATTGCACCTGCTTGGGGCATAGTATCTGGAGCCGAATAGGAGACTGGCGAGGGATTTTGGTAGGTGATCATTAGTTTGCTGACGCCTGCACCGCTACCAGTTAGTTCAATAGCACCATTGACACTATTGGTGGCAGTAAGAGTGGTACTAGAGCCAGCTCCATAAAGCGCTACACCATTGGAGACAATTAGCCCTGAATGAAGATAATTTCCTGGTGGGAAATAAACAGATAAACCAGTTCCCGTAGCTCGGGCAATTGCTTGATTGATTGCATTCTGGTCATCGGTAATGCCATCCCCTTTGGCTCCAAACTGCTGGACATTGTAGGAATTGCCGACTTTAAACTGGACTTGGAATTGTTTGAGAGCCGTCTTAGAGTTATAGAAAGACTTTGTCTTGAAGAGATTTGCTTTATTTGTTTTGTTAGTTTTTGAGAAAAGCTTGGTAGGTAAAGTCGATTGTTTGACCTTAGTCTTAAGTTGAACTTTCTTGCCATACGCTTGTTGGAAATCAAAGAGAGTATTGGGGTTGGTAATCTCCGTCATGCCCTTCGCAAATGCTGGTAACAAGGTAGTGATCGATAAGATAAGCGATAAAGTTAAAGTAGCAATAATTGTATTTAATTGTGTGGTGCCATTCAATCCTATTACATGGGAAAGCGGGCGGCTGAAGCTGCCCCTACAGCTCTTTGTGTAGCGATGCCCAGCTAAACCAATTGTTTTTGAATGGGCGCAGCAGCGCCGCGCCGCTACGGTATAGACTTTGGTGAATAATAATTGTCGATTAAAAAACATGGTTAAAGTAATTCCCATATAATCAAGGAGCTAAATAATTTGGAAAAACAAACTACTGCTCAAGTATTGCTGCCCATCAGCATCGTAAACTTTATCCTGATCCGCTACCCCAGTTACGTATACCCATGATGTATATGGGTAAAACGCATTAATTGTTAAGATTGCATGCTACGTTGGCTAGATAACACAAAATTCGTTGTGTAGCAGCTTTATGTAAGTTGAGATGTCGAGATATAGGACTGTTAAGCTGGTAGTAGGGGAGTGTAGTCATTCAGTTGGAATATTCGACCAATTTGTAAAAGTGTTGTTTGTAATTTTGATAGATTATATTAGGTCATAAAAAGATAGGATGTAAGTAGAGAAATATGATACCGGATATAGTGCAAACGGAGGATGGTTCTATAACTTGTCGGGATGTTTTGACTGGTGAGCTTTATCACAATCGGGCCGGTGCTTACAGCGAAGCATTAAAAAACTATGTTGAACCATGTTCTCTTTCTCGGCGTATTCTAGATAACTCAAGTATTCAAATTTTAGATGTTTGTTTTGGACTTGGTTATAACTCCTTGGTTTTTATTGATCAATTGGTAAAACTTCTACCAAACTTTGCCTTGCAAGGGCATGATCTAAAGCTTTCCATTCTTGGATTGGACTTGGATCCCAATATTCTGCAATTAGTGCCTAAAGTGCTCGCTGATCCTAAATTTGATCATCTCGTTTATCAGTTAAAGGCTGCCGGTTCTGAGTACGAGAAAATCATAGAGAACTTTAGCCATTTTGGTCACTTTAAGTTTGATTTACACCTAAATAATAGGTCACTGCAAATAAACGTTGACTTAAGGCAGAGAGATATTAGAAAGGAGATTCCAAATCTGGCTATCTCTGGGCAGCACTCCTTTGATTACATATTTCATGATGGCTTTAGTCCAAAGGTAATGCCCGAACTTTGGACCATAGACTTATTTGAAGAGTACGCCAAGTTGATTCGACCGCAAGGAAGAATCATTACTTATTGTGCTGCAACCGCAGTACGAGGAGCGTTGCGTGAATGTGGTTTGATCGTGAAACGTACAACTCCCCTTGGTGGCAAATCTGGTGGCACGGTGGCAGCGCGTTCTGGTTTTGCTCGGGATGACGTAGCGGTCATTGATTTGTCGATTACAGAAAATGAAAGACTAGAAAGTCGCTCTTCGATACCTTATCGTGACTCAGGATTTTCCAGCACAAGAAAAGAAATTCTACATAGAAGAGTTATGGAACAAGCCTCTAGTCTTTTGCCCGCCTTCGCTGACAATTAATTTAAGGTGAATAATACATAGAAATCCGCCATAGGCTCAATTAATGAGGAAAAACTGCCAAAATCACAAGCTCTCAGTACCTATGCCTGTCTCACAATTTACTCACACTTAACTATTAGGATGAATTTGGATGGTAATCAGTGTATTAATTAAAGCACTGCGGAGAGCCTAAAAGCATGGTGAATGATAACAACAGACCGTCGGATAAAGTAGATTTGCCGGTTCAAAGACACCGATTGGAAAATCAGCATGTTCTTGATGAAGTGTTGGCTAAAGACGCACTGAAGGATATTCAAAGACTGAATAGGTCCGGTGATTACGCTCCAAGTGCAAAAGAGATAGCCGGGTTCAAGGCTATGGCGGCTATTGATTCTTGGGTTCATGGGGTTGGGTTGGATAGCACTATTCCGGCTCTTTTCAATGAAGGTAACAAACAGGCACACAATAACTTAACCCGTGCCTTAGGGCTTCCAGATGATGCGTCGAACGAGCAAATACTACGAGCCTCTGAGAAGCAACCGCGCACACCTGAACTAGAAGACAGAATACTTCTTGGTCTTCCCCCCAACACATCAGATGAGGAGTATCGTCAGGCACGTAAGCAACCAGCATTAAATGAAAAACGCCGTTTTGGGCGAAGCGATAATGCTTCGTTTGATGAAGTTGAAGCGGCAAGAGATAAGGCGGAGAGGGAAGCTGCCCGAACTTATTTAGGTTTACCCATGGATGCTTTAACCGAACACGTAGAGAAGGCTGCCATGGAAGAATTAGCCTTGCCGCAGCTACGGAGAGAATATGCGCCAATAGATGACACTCAACGAAAAATACTTTTGGGATTGAAAGAAGATGCATCTCCTGCCGAACTCGAACAGGCAATGAATGCTGCTAGATCTTCTCAATTGACTCGCTATGGTTTACCCAATAAAGCTTCTGAAGATCAGCTAAGGGCAGCACAGCAAAAGTGCTCTGAGCAGGCAGTTAAGCAGGCGCTAGGATTGCCTCAAGAAGCAACCCTTGCGGAAGTTGTGGCTGCACAACGTGATGCTGAGTACACTAAACTTCGACGTAATTTGGGATTGCCAGAGGATGCTCCTATGGAAAGAGTCGAAAGGAAGTCTGCAACACAATTAGCAAGAGTGGTGAGAAATTTTCCAGAACTAGCACGAGCACTCTTCCTAGATCCTGGTAGTAACGGAGAAGACAATTTCAATAGCAATGCTGTACCTCCAATCTCAGACAAGGAATTGGCAATACGCGCGGCTCTTGGTCCTATAGAGGTGTCCACGCATGTTCGTGGATTACCTCTTGATTTTTCGCAGGATCGAGACAGAGAACTAGACAGCTTGTGGAACAATCTTAACCAAACGCGGAGTCTAGGACTACCTGCTAATGCCTCCGATAAACAAATTGTTGAAGCTATGGAGCTTGCCCAGAAAACAGCCGATCAGCGCGAGAGGATGTTTCTTGGTGTGCCTGACGGCGCTTCCGATGAGCAATACCGTCAAGCCCGTCAACAACCAGCAATAAATGAAAGACGGCGCTACGGTTTGGATGTTAAAGCTTCGGTAGATGAAGTTGAAACTGCTAGAGAAAAAGCGTCGGAAGAAGCGACTCGAATTTACCTCGGCTTGAACAAAGGTGATTCAATGGAGGACACAGTAAGAATTGCAAAAGAAGAGATCGCTCTCTTGAAAAAAGACAGTCCCGATGCTCCAAGAGATGACAAAGAACGAAAAGTACTTTTAGGATTGAAAGAAGATGCAACCAAAGATGATTTAGAAAAGGCAATGGAACTCGCAAAATCTGCTCGATTAGTTCGCTTTGGCTTGCCTAATGGAGCTTCTGAAGATCAGTTAATGGCCGCGCGTACGGAAGCTTCTCAACATGCGCTTAGGCATGCCTTGGGATTATCAAAAGAATCATCATTGGAAGATGTGATCAATGCACAACTAGAAGCGCAGTACACCCACGAGAGACGCTTTCTTCATCTACCAGAAGATGCTTCGGCTGCTGAAGTTAACCGTGAACGTCAATCAAGAAGACAAAACGGCAATTTTAATGGAGGGCATAATGCCCTGAATGGTGCAGATTCACCGCCGCATCCCAAACCGCATCTACAACCGAATCCATACAATCCATTCCGACTAAAATAAACTTACTTACTTAGCCCTGATAAGATAAAATTTCTCATTAGTAAAATGGATTTTTTCTCTGTTCATACTAGCTAGGACTAACGGAAAGTTATGGATGGTTATTTCAATATAGTTTTGTTTCCTGACAATGCTAATTTAATAGCGAGTTTTATTGATCTGGCGCAAGCAAATCTTAAGGATCAAGCGGAAGATTATCTGTTGGGTGAACAGGCTTATCCACACATTACTTTATGTCAGTTTAGAAGTGAGCAGCTTCAAAGTGGAGAGCTCGCAAACATCTGGGATCAAATAAAAGATCTATACAATAAGCCATTAATGCTTTATTTCCATTACATATATATCCTGGCTGGTGAGAAGCAACATATAGGTAAATATTGGCTTGGGCTGTCTGTTAAGCCTACTGAGCAATTGATCAATGTGCAACAAAAAGTTTATGACAAACTGATTTCATGTGGTATTGAAAGTGATAGCAAGCCAGACGGTTATTTCCCGCATATTACGTGGGGACTTTTAAATGGTCTAAAACCAATAACAATTTCCCAATACCCACCTGAAGCAATGTGGGTAAATGAGCACGCTTTTTGCTTAGCTTTGGGGCATTCTGATAAAAATGGTGTTTTTACTAAGCGTGTTTATTGAATCTTTTTCTCTAGTTGATAAAAATTTGAGCTAGGAAGAACCTAAATGATTCCTGCTTTGAGTAAATCTTTTAAATCAATAAGCCCGATTGGTCTTTGCTGATCATCGACAATCATGAGGTCGGCTATAGAGTATTTTTCCATGAGTTTTAGGGCTTCTACAGCAAGGCTGCTTTTGGCTATTGTTTTCGGATCGGCTGTCATTAACTCTTTGGCGTGTTTGGCAAAAACAGATGCGCCAAATTTAATGATTGTACGACGCAGGTCACCATCAGTGATTACACCAACCAGAGAATTTGTACTATCGCAAACAGCAGTAAGACCAAGCTTCTTAGCGTCTATTTCTGTCAGTATTTCACTATAAGATGAATGAAGCCCGACCGTTGGTATGGCAATGCCGCTGCGCATAATGTCTTTTACTGTTAACAACTGTTTTCCTAGGGAGCCACCAGGGTGACTGTGCACAAAGTCTTCAGTGCTAAAACCTTTTTTCATCATAAGGACTACAGCCAAGGCATCACCCATGGCGAGAGCAGCAGTTGTGGAAGTGGTTGGGGCAAGATTAAGGGGACAAGCTTCACGCTCGACGCTGATATCCAAAGCAACATCGCTAAATAAGGCTAGAGTAGAGTCGATATTGCCAGTTAAAGCAATAATTTTTATGCCTAAGCGCTTCATTGGGTCCAAAGCCAGCTTAATTTCGGACGTTTCGCCAGAGCTCGATATAGCCAGTACCAAATCGCGCTCATCCATCATGCCAAAGTCACCGTGGCGCAACTCGGCAGGATGGATAAAGAAAGAAGGGGTTCCGGTTGAAGCAAAAGTAGCTGCCACTTTGCAACCAATATGACCAGACTTACCCATGCCGGTTACGACTACTTTGCCTTGGCATTGGCTTAAAAGGTCAATTGCCTTTTCGAAATTTATATCCAAACGTTTAGCAATATCAAGTATGCCTGTACTTTCCATTGCCAAGACCTGTCTGGCTTGTTCAATTGGGGAAAGGTCAGTTTCGTTGATTAGTGTCCCCAAACTATTAACAGTAGTCCCTTGTGACGGTACGGCGTTTTGTTTTGAGATCAGGGAATAAGCTTGAGAGTCCATATTTTTAAAAAACTCACTCAGAAAGGTCGTTTTAATTAAGAAGCGAATATTCTACCGAGATTGACCATGAGAATTCTTGGCAAATCTTTAGGTAAGATAGCCGGTTAGGGAGGAAACTTCCTTCTAATAAGAAACACTATTAATAATAGTTTTGAAATTTGGTAGGACGGGAACTTATTTCGTAGAGTGAATAATTGCAATAATTAGGCCAAATCATATGCCGGTAATTATCTTGCCCGGCGACAAGCTGGAGCATGGACACTATACAGTAATAAAAGAAATCGGTGTGGGCGGCATGGGCATGGTCTACCACTGCCGGGATGAGCTTCTTATGCGCGATGTCGCAATTAAGGTGCTCTTACCCGATTTAATGAGCAATAAATTGCATTTTGAAGTATTTACGCAAGAGGCGCGAGTAGTTGCCCAATTAGAGCATCCTAATATCGTTACTATTTTTGATATTGGCACGGAAGAGAGGGAAGGTAAGCCATATCATTACCTGGCGATGGAGTATTTGCCTGGTGGCAATTTAGCTCTTAAGCTGAAGGAGGGTGCCTTATCGGTTGAGCATTGTCTCAATTGGATGAAGCAATTGGCTTACGGGCTCAGCTTTGCCCATAAGCGTGGCATAGTGCACCAAGATATTAAAGCTGACAATATCTTTTTGACAAACGAAGGTGACCTAAAGATTGGTGATTTTGGACTGGCTAAGCTTTTAGTAGGTAGAGTGCATCAAAATCCGGCAACGAAAGGCATGGGTACCCCTGCTTATATGTCGCCAGAACTCTGTCGAGGGGATCCCCAGGATCATCGTTCCGATATATATTCATTGGGAATTTTATTTTTTGAAATGGCTACGGGGCAGCTCCCCTTTAAAGCTCGTGGCATGATCGAGATGGCTTTGAAACATTCCACAGCACCTGTCCCTTCGGTAAGGCGAGTAAATCCTAACGTGCCAGAGGCCTTAGAAAAAATGATCCGGCAAATGATGGCTAAAAATGCTGAAGAGCGCTTTCAATCAGTCTCAGAGATTGTGGCAATTCTTGAGCAACTTATCTTTGAACTAAGAATGGCAAGGTTAGGGTTGCGCAACAAACCATTATTGCGAACAGGACAGGCAGAAGAGGCTACTGCTTCCAATATTCCTGATCCTAACAACAACAAACCTATAATTAAATCTTTAAAGGGAGAAGGAAACGGAGAATCCAAAAAAAACGGGGATGATTTTAGTAATGGTATTGATGGCTTAGAATTGCGATGGACTCACAGAACGAAAGGTCCAATTGGTTGGGCGTCACATCCTGTAGTTGATAGCGATGAAAAAGTTTTGTACATTGGTTCTGGTGATGGACATGTTTATGCGATAGATACTATTGATGGTGCTAGACTCTGGAAATACAAGACAGGTGCACCAATTTTGAGTAGTCCAGTATTAACGGACGAAAATCTCGTTGTTACTAATTCTGCGGGAGAAGTACTGTGGCTCTCTACCAAAGATGGTGTAGTGCTAAAACACCACAAGCTAGAAGGGTCGATTGTTACGACACCGACTGTAGAAAAGAATGTAGCCATCATTCCAGCTTTGGGAGGCAATGTCCAAGCATTAGATTTAAGTACCGGCTCCGTTAAATGGCAGCGCCAGCTAGATGAGCAAATTGTTGCTTCACCGCAGTATCACGCACAGCAAGTTTTAATTGGTACAAAAAGTGGTCTCTTTCAAGCACTTTCTCCGACCGATGGTACATCTTACTGGTCTTTCCAAGGTGAAGGAGCAGTTCTTACAGGAAGTGCAGTTTCTGTCGATAGTGTTTACTTTGGCACACAAGCTGGCACATTTTATGCTCTAGATTTAGAAACGGGCAAGCTTATGTGGGAATTTCCAACGGCAAGAGCGATCATCTCTAAGAGTGTCATTGTCTTCACTTCCGTAATCTTCTGTAGTCAAGATCACTGGTTGTACTGTTGTGAGAAATATGGTGGCAATCTTATTTGGAAAAGCCTTGTAAAAGGAACCATAATTTCAGGGCTAGTGCACAAAAATAGTCAAATTTTCCTTGTGACAAATGAAGGCTGGTTGCAATGTTTTTCTGCTGATGCCGGCGAGCTTATGTGGCAAAAGAAATTGGGGCGATGTATAGAATCCACTCCTACTCTTACGAGCAAAATGCTATTCATGGGTACTGTTGAAGGCGACCTATTAGCCTATTCCTTTGTCAGTGCTACTGCTAATATAGATAAGGCTGTACGAGAGTTTGCCTAATTCAAGATCTGGTTAATTTGTCTAAAAAAATGGCGATGAAAGCGATGATGCTGACAAGGCCGTTTACTTGAAAGAAAGCAGCATTTACCTTTGATAAATCTGACTCTCTAACCAAACTGTGCTCATAAAAAAGCATAAGGCCGACAACGATGGTGCCGATCCAGAAAAATGTGCCGAGTTTTAGAATAACGCCCACGGCAATGAGAAGAAGTATAGTAAGCAAATGTAGCTTTCTTGAAATCAATAAGGCGTGAGCAATTCCTAATTTTGCCGGTAAGCTATGCAGGCGCTGAGAACGATCGAAGGCAAAATCCTGACAGGCATAAATAATATCGAAACCGGCAACCCAAGTTGTAACGGCGGCTGATAATAGCCATGGTTCAATCGTTCCGAGAGTACCACCAGCAGCAAGCCATCCTCCTAGGGTAGCGCCACCAAGGGCAATGCCAAGAACTAAATGACAAAGAGAACTGAACCGCTTGGTGTATGAGTAAAAAGACAACCAAATTACAGCCAGTGGAGCAAGTTTCAGGCACAGGGGAGGCAAATGCCAGGCGGCTAATAGCATAAGAGCAAAGGAACAAATTGCAAGTGTTGTTGCAGAAGCCTTATTTAAGCGTCCTTGAGGAATGGCTCTGTTTTGAGTACGGGGATTTAAGGCATCGATATTGGCGTCAATTACTCTGTTTAAACTCATAGCGGCGGTTCGGGCACAGGTAAATGCCATTATCGTCCAGAAAAAAGTCTCTGGACTGGATATCGATGCACCGCGAGCTCCCAGTATCAGTCCAGAGAGAGCGAAGGGTAAAGCAAAAACCGTATGCTCAACTTTGATTAATTCGCACCATTCTTTGAGTTGGTCGCCAATTTTAATTAATCTGTTTTGGAGAGGACTCTCTTTAGTAGTTTTGATCACAGGTCAAGACTTTTATTAAAAAGGGCGGAGGAGCTTTTCTGCTGGGCTTTTGCCGATAATGATACTGCTACGATGCTATTTTTTGGTGCTGAGGTGGTTTGCCGAGCGATTTAGGGTATAAGCTAATTAACCGAATATCGGTTTGGGTCGGGTTTAAGGTACTTTCCAAGATTTGTTAGGCAGCAATACTTGATAATTTGACATATAGCTGGCATTATTGCTGGAGAGCAATTTGTCAGGTGAGATTTTCGACGAAAAGAGCTAGTACTAATGAAAATCTGGAGTTGTTTAAGAGGGTTTTGATTGATTATGGCTACAAATGATGCCTACACAGGGCGTGAACATTTAAAAGAACAACAGCAAATTGGTAAAACAATTGACTTACAGGGAGTGGCCTCCTTTGCTGCCCTTGTCGAATTGCTTGCTTCCGAGTTGGGTACTGAAAGTGGCAAAATGCATGGCAATCTCCCATCTGGATCTGCCTTTAATCAATTAGTTGGGGAAATTGAGCTCAACAATAAAGGTTTCCAAAGAAAATTAATACTTTTTGCGCAGCCGGGCTCTCCTTTAACTTTACGTTTTAAGACCATCTGGAATGAAGGATCTATTCCGGATGCTCCACAGCCGGCGCCAGAGGTTGACGATGAGAACGGTCTAGTTGCTGATTATTTCTTAAATGGCACGGTAGAACAAATACTGCCTCAGGGGCGAGCCTTAGCACGTTATATTGAGGATATATTTGCTGTACTTGATCGAATGGTTTCTTTAGGGCAAAATAGCCGTCTTAGCCGAGTTTCTTTGCCTGCCTCCAAAATAGAAGCTTTTGAACAAGCAGAAGCGGGTAACCTTGTTCGTTCTTATGCTCCAAAAAGCCACGGCTTAGTTTAGACAATTGCTTTTAGGTTAATGAAACTTGCCTTTAACTTTTCGAGGGTGGCCAAACTGGATTGCTTGCAAAATGCCAATTGCCACCAGATCTACTAAAAGGGCTGTGCCCCCATAGCTTAAAAAAGGAAGTGGAACTCCTGCTACTGGCATTATTCCCATGGTCATACCTACATTGAGAAAGACATGGAAGAGAAACAAGCACATGATGCCTACAGCCATCAGGCTTCCTGTTAGATCATTTTTGCTCCGTAGCGCTGTTGCCAGAGCGCGGAAACAAATTAGACAGTAAGCAATAATCACCAAGATAGCTATCTTAAAACCTAGTTCTTCGCCTACGACCGCGAAGATAAAATCAGTATGTCTTTCTGGAATAAAAGCTCCTTGGCTCTGATTGCCTTTGCCTAGTCCTGTGCCCAGTAAACCACCACTACCAATAGCGATTAAACTTTGCAAGATGTGATAACCAGAACCACGCGGATCCTCATAGGGATTGACAAAACTTGTCAGACGTTTTTGCTGATACTCTTTCAACAATCCCCACAAATGCGGTCGAAGCTCACCAATAGCAAGATTGCTTAGAACGATAGCGGCAATTAATCCGAGGCGTGTTAAGAATCGCCAGTCTCTTCTCCTCCAAAATAAGAGAAGCCAAACCCCAAGAATTCCACAAAAGGTAAACCAGAGTTGTCTATTCACTGCATTTAGTATCAAGCTTATAAATGGACTGACAAGAATTAGGATGTCGGGAAAAGTCGCCCCTGCCCAAAAGGACATACCCAAAAAGACTGCCCCGAAAGTTAAGGAAGTTCCTAGATCTGGTTGCTTAAAAACAAGCAATGCTGGTGGCAAAATAATTGCCGCTATCTTAAAGATATCGAAAAAGGATTTGATCGGTCTTTTGCCTAACCAGGAAGCTAGGGTAAAAATCACTACAAGTTTGGCAATTTCGGAAGGTTGTAGAGTAATCGGACCGAGCGATAACCATCTCTGGGCACCCTGGGCTGAGTGTCCTTTGAGCATTACTGCCAATAAAAGTCCAAGATTGATTAGGTAAGCAATGATTACGGTAAAGCGATTTGTCCAAGTGCGATAGGGAATGCAAGCAAAGGCCACTATAAGAATCATGCCTATCCAAATAAATTCAAGTTGCTTGTCAAAAAATGCCTGCGTAGGCTGAGACCATTTGAGAATGGATAGTCCTACGGCAATAAGAAAGGAGGTGGCTCCTAAAAGCACAAAGTCTAAGTGAGCTCCCCATTGGGTAAGGAGCTGGCTAAGCGGGGATAAGGATGATGTACGAAATGCAGTGTTCACATGGTAATCAAAGAAGCTATACAGCAAAAGAATACCGCAAAGAACAAAGCTTCTTACGCCCAAAGCCCAAACAAAAGGCTTCTTATCTTAACGATAAATCTAAGAGATGCTCGTAAGATATTTCTTCCAAAGTTAATCGATTAAAAAAGATAGAAAATCTTTGAAATTAGCACTTAGAACGCACGAGTCGGAAATTGGCAATTAAAGCAGCTCGGCGATCATACTGCTGAAGATCAAAACGAGTTGTTTCTTTGTCAAGTTCGAAATAGCGTGATACGACAGCTAGGAGTTCTTCTTCCAGAATCTCTATCCTACCAGCAGGCAATTCCAGTCTATCGTAGACAAGCATATTACGCATGCGGTCTTTGGCTTTGACTCTTGAAGAGTCCGTATCTGCCGTGCGGAATAACCAGTTAAGTACTTGCACTTTCTCAGCTCCTCCGCTTTTAAACTCGCACCGGGTTAAAGAACTTGACCAATCGGCTGAACCAACTACCATTTTGGATATCGAGCTCCATTAAGGGTACATCCTCGCCTCGTAAACGTCTAGCAATATTACGAAAAGCCAGCCCAGACCTGGTGTTATCCGTACCGGAAACCGGCTCACCCTTGTTTGTAGAGATAATTATTTCTTCGTCCTCAGGTACTACTCCCAGTAACTTAACGGAAAGAATTTCTAACACATCCTCCACACCCATCATATCGCTGTTATTGACCATCGATGGACGAATTCTGTTGATTACCAGGCGGTAGTGCTCGATTTCGTCTTTACGAGCTTCGAGAAGGCCAATGATGCGATCTGCATCTCTTACCGCTGACATTTCCGGAGTGGTGATGACAACAGCTTCTTCAGCACCGGCAATAGCATTTTGAAAGCCGCTTTCAATGCCTGCTGGACTATCGATGATCACATATTCAAAAGTAGTCTTTAATTCTTGGCAAAGCTTTTTCATTTGCTCGGAATTTACAGCAGTCTTATCGCGTGTCTGTGCCGCCGGCAAAAGACTTAAGTTTGGTAATCTTTTGTCGCGAACAAGGGCCTGACGAAGCTTGCATCTTTCTTCAACGACGTCCACTAGATTATAGACAACCCGATTTTCCAATCCCATTAAGATATCGAGATTTCTCAAACCGATATCCATGTCGACAAGGGCGACACTAGCTCCGGTATTGGCTAGCGCTACGCCAATGTTGGCTGAGGCAGTTGTCTTGCCAACACCACCCTTGCCTGAAGTAATGACAATAACTCGTCCACTCATTCTATTTACCCTTTATTATCTGATTTTGGAAGGGCGTACTAGTCGATTTGAATCTTGGTAGCCTCTCTTTAACAGAGCAACAAATCGCTCAGATTCTTGCCATAGCAAAAGGTGTGGGTATTGCTCCTAGACAAATTTTTGCCAATGATCCAGATACTCTCGATGCTCTCAAACGACGTGGTGTCGAGATTGGAATTGGAATGCCCATATCAATTACAATTGCCAGCGAAAATCTTGAAGACAGTGATTTAGTCGAAGAAGAACTTGCTCTAGCTTCTGAAGATCATATAGAAATTGATGCTACAGAAGATCGCATTGTTATGTATGAAACTGATACAGAAGCCATTAGCAGTGAAGACAACTTAAAATTTGCCGT
>Ga0206887_10159_pt1 | contig 15909 bp, 7 predicted proteins | sample Alteio_BWOrgHeat_89_FD_153248 | JGI IMG/M metagenome (GOLD analysis project Ga0206887, IMG submission 153248) | Enriched cells from forest soil in Barre Woods Harvard Forest LTER site, Petersham, Massachusetts, United States - Alteio_BWOrgHeat_Nextera3 ...
TAAAATTGAGCAGGATTGCTTAAATTCGTCGTAGCAAACGTAAAGGGCATTGCCGGCGAATTCGTCGTGAACACTGCCTGCCAGCTTACCAGGTTGGATGATGTCAACAGGGTGTAATCCGGTCCTTGCGGCCCAGTGACAGTCATGCCGACCTGCCCGGGGACGAGATTTACACTTCCAATCACCGGATCGGTCACCACATTAACGACGACGTTGAAGGCGTTGGTCGCGCTCAAATTAGAGCCGCTATCGGTCACCTGCACCTGAATGAGGTTGGTCGTGTTGGCTTGGCTAACATGAGGACGCCAACTGAAAACGCCGCTGGAATTGACCGTCGCATTGGCCGGGAAGATGTTGGCCGGGCTGAATGCCAGTGTATTTGGCGGCGAATCCGAATCGGTAGCGGTATTGGTGACCAGCAAGGTCACGCCGACGTTGATTGTCTGATTCGCGACAGGCGCGATGGTGGGGGCCGTGCTCGTGTTACCCACTCCCACAAACGTCACCACGCTCAAGGCTGGCACAAAGTAGGTGAATGAAGAATTTGTTACGGTTACCGCCGCTTGCTGGGCTAGCGAAAGCGTGGCAGTCGTTATCCACGGCGTTACGGACGGGGCGGTAAAATTGGCCAGGTTGATCGTTTGAAACACGCCGGTGGCTGCATTGGTATTCACAACGACAATCGTAAACGTCGTCGAAGCGGAATCCTTATAAGCGCTGATCAACTCGGATTGCTGGGATGAAGTGGCATTGATGCGATTGTAGTTCGGGCGGACAAAGCGGCTGTATTGGCCAAAGGTAAACAGGCGTTTTGTGACCGCGGCACTGGTATCGAGCAAACCTTCGTTGCCCGAACCGCTGGCGACAAGCCACCAATAATGATACGCATTGGCATTGGCCTGGGTCATATATTGATAAATTCGTTGCGCGTAATAGACGCCATTCGCGATGCTGCTGTCGCTGCCGGAAAGCAACGCCACTTCTGTTTCCCATAATGCTTTTCCGGAAACGGACAGCGCCGCCGGCGACGCTTGATCTCCGACGCTATTATTGGCGACATAATCATGATCGGCGACAATGCTCACGTCGGCAGCCGTAGTGGGATCACTCAACGTGGGCGTATAAAGGGCCGTATCACCCGACCAGTCTTCGCTTTCAGGAACGATAATTTTTGTGGAACCCAGTCCCTGGGCCGCCAGGGCGCTGTAAAGGTTGGTAACAAAATCATGGATTTGAGTGCCATTCCATTGGCAGGCCTCGTAGGAAGTCACGTCCGCGTCCGGTTCGTTTTGAACTGAAATGGCGTAAAGGTTAATGCCGTAGGTATTCTTCATGCTGGCGACATAATTGGCAAGCTGGGTGGCATAATTCACGTTAGTAATATTGTTTCCGCTGCCGAGGTAACTGCCGCCGTCAATGCCGCCGGCGGTGGCCTCGCCACTATCATAAATATCGTTCGTGCTTTTAAATCCCGCCGGAGGCGTCCAGGGCGTGCTCCATACCCTGGCCCCAAAGCTCTGGGCTGCCTGCATGACGGCGGTTTCAACCGTAGTAGGAATAGCACTTGCAGCAGTCGTGCCGGCAAAAGCAATGTGATTGCGCAGCAACGAAAGGCCCGCACCATTGTAGGTGCCTCCTTGATAACTGATGTTATTATTTGTGGAAAAGAGCAATTGCTCCTCGGCAGTATTCCAACTGCCGTTCCATGCAGACGATGCGCCGAAACCATCAATTCGCTGATGCACATTGTTCCAATCCACGGTGGATATCCCGGAAATGGGCGGATTGCTGGCCATGATTCCCTGAACAAACTGGACGTCATCAATGTAATACGAATTGGTCGAACTGCTGGGCACTTCCGCGTAGAAATTCAATGCGGTCGCTGTGCCAGAAGGATTGTACATGTATGTTCCGGAAAGCTGCGTCCAGGCGCTCGAAGTCACGGTTCCCGAAGCAATCAGCGCGTAAGCCGTTCCGCTTCCATCTGTTTTTTGCATCGTCAACTGCATTGTCTGGCTCGTGCCGCCATTCAGCCTGACCCATGCCGAGACATTGTAGGTTTGGCCCGACTGAAGCAGGCCGGCAAGCGACTGGGCGGCGCCCATGTAGGTGCCCGTGCGGCCGGTCACCGAACAAGCGTAAGTGCCGGAATGCACCTGAGTGCTCTCGGCCGTCAGCGTCGGCGAACCAAACGGAAACCAGCCGGTCGTATCACCTGTCTCAAAGCCGGGATTTGTCAGGAGGTTGCTTTGCGCGGCAGCGGGCCCGGCCCAGAGAAGGAATCCTATGACGAGCGCAGCGTTCGCAAATGTTGGCGCGAGGCCCTTGAAATGGTTTTTCATATATATGTGAGGTTTAATTCCCCATTTTTGATTCATTGACACCCGGCCAATTGTCCGTTCTGAATGGAACGGCAGGAAGGCCCGCGCCTATTAAATAAAAATGGCCGCTGCTTTTGCAAACAACGGCCAGGAATTTTCAATTTAACATTCCGCTTTTTTTCCAACGGTAAAATCACAAATGACGTATTTCTGCTTTGAAAATATTTCTTTAGGTTAACATATCATGACAAGCCTTACCACGACATGGACGAAGCTATGAAAGGCATGGAGCATCCTACGACTGGGGCATTTATGGCCCCAATTCGACGCGGAAGAACATATCTGGACTGCCGCTGGAATTCGTAAAAGTAAATGACCATGGCAACACCGGGGAATTCGTTGTGAACAACGATTGCCACGTCGTAAGATTGGTTGAAGTCAGGATTGTATAATCCGGTCCCTGGGTTCCGTTCACGACAAAATTAAACGTTTTGCCTGAGGCGGTTGTGGAAGCAATGACAGGTTGCGTTATCGGGTTCACGACAATGTTAAAAGTATTTGTCGCGCTCAACACCGGTATCCCGTTGTTGAGAACTGCAATTATCACCTGGTTCGTCGTATTCGCTGAACTTACCGGTGGACGCCAACTATAAACGCCATTGGTCGCGTTGAGCGTGCCGTTAAGTGGCGTTTTAACAGAATAGAAGGCCAGGGTCTGCGGCGGCGCATACACATCACTAGCCATATTAGTAACCGTTACCGTGACCCCGGCATTGACAGTCTGGTTTGGAATTGGCGTCAGCGTCGGTGCAACGTTCGTCGCCGTCCCGGCAAACGTCACAATGCTCATGGCCGGAAGCGTGTAGGTCAGGATTCCGTTGGTTATTGCCACGGACGATAGCGGAGCCAGCGAAAGGTTGCTGCTCGTAATCCAGGGAGTCACCACACTCGTATTCGGGAAATTAGTCAAAATGAAACTTTGCACGAGATTTGTACCCGTAGAATTGATAGCCACGATGGCATAGTTTAGGGAATTCGTGTCCTTATACGCGCTGACTTGCACGAACCCGCCACTATTGGCGGCAATGCGATTATAATTTGGCCGGACAAACCGGCTAAACTGGCCAATGGCAAACAGGCGCTTGATGGGCGTGGAGTTTACATCCAGGAGATTCTGCGACGTTCCCGGGGTCATCCACCAAAAGTGCCAGGCGTTGGCCTGCGCAACCGTCATAAAAAGATGAATTCGAGTGGCCCAATACAGGGCATTGGTAATGCTGGTATCATCAGGTCCCGAGAGAATGGCTGTTTCGGTTTCCCATGCAGCCGCATTGGGGTTGGCAAAGGTTGGAAATGGCGCCGGGATATCATTCGGAGGCGTATTGTTGTAGTCGTGGCAAGCAACGATACCGACGTCAGGAGCCACGGCTGGATCGCTCATGGCATTCACGAAAAGATTCGTCCGCCAATTTTCATCTTCAGGCACAATGATTTTGGTCGAGCCAACGCCTTTGGCGGCCAGCGCGCTATATAAGTTGGTAACAAAGTCATGAATTTGAGCCGCGCTCCATTGGCAGGCTTCATAGGAAGTTACATCTGCATCCGGTTCGTTTTGAATCGAAAGGGCATAAAGGTTTATGCCGGCGCTTTTCATGCTCACCACATAATTGGCCAGCTGGCTGGCATAGTTCAGATTGGTGATATTATTTCCGCTGCCCAGGTAACTGCCGCCGTCAATGCCGCCCGGAGGAGCAAAGCCACTGTCATAAATATCGTTGGTACTTTTGAATCCTGCCGCTGGTGTCCAGGGCGTGCTCCAAACCCTGGCTCCGTAACCCTGGGCCGATTGCATAAAAGCGGTTTCGGTCGTGGTTGGAGTGCTGCTCGCTGACGTGTTGTTGGCGTAATAGATATGGTTGCGCAACAGGGAAAAGCCGGCGCCATTGTTGGTGGAAATGACACCCACGGTGTTCGTGTAGCGAAAATTATTGTTGGTTGAGAAATACAGATTCGCGATGGCCGGAGTCATCGTCGTTGAAGAAGACCATGCCGATGATCCGCCAAAACCGTCAATCCGCTGATACGTGGTATTCCAATCCACGGTGCCCTGGTTGACTGGAGTAGGCCCCGTAAACTGGATGTTATCCACCCAAAACGTCGTCGTGCCGCTCAATGCAGGACTGTAGTTCGGACCATAAATATGAACGAGAACATCATTGATCTGGTACAAGTTTAGATCTGACGTCACGCTGATCGGTATATTGACGTGCACCCAGTTGGTGTTTGACGCAGGAACATTGACCGCCGTCGGGAAATAGTCCTGGCCGAAACTGGCCGTGGCGAGACCAAATTGAAGAAATCCGAAACATTGCTGGCCGCCAAACAGCCCCGTCGCCGAACCCGCTTGAAAACGAACGTCACATTGAAAGTTTGTATAAAGCACCCCGTTTACCGGAGGATTGATACCGCTGGAACCATCATAGACTTCGAATTGGTTTGCGGAGCCGTTAAAATTGGCCGTTATCTTCATGGAGCCCGAATTGATGTTGCTGTTGGCGTCCATTGTGGAATCCCATACCAAAGATTGAAAGGCCGTGCCAAACCAATTCGTCCAGACCTTGTTAATCTGCCCTCCGCTATAACTGAAGCCATTTGCGCCGGATGGACTAAACTGGTCAATGGTATTCGTGATTTGAGACTCGCCAATAGAAATAGAGATGCCGAAAAACAAAGATACTATGGCAACAATCCGTAACATAGGTCGGGGATAATGGCGCATATTACTAATCACATACTTTCTGCACTAAATCAATTTGTTTCATAAAAAAAAGCGGCGCCGGTTTTCCCCGACGCCGCTGTGATATTTCAAGCTGTTATCCTCAACGCGTGATAGTTACGGCGACACTGTGTTCGTCCCAATGCGGAAGAACGCGTTAGGCGCCGGCGCGAAAGAGGCTGGTCCCGGCGAACCCGAGTTCTGCTGCCCATTCGCTGTAGGCAAATCGTCGCTGGGCAACAAGACCCAGAACTTGCCATTGAAACCTTTCGGGAGGGGCATCACCCTGGGTGCATTGGTGTCGGCGTAACCACTGTACCACCCCGGATTGATCCAATTTGTATGCTGCAAATTGGTGATCGAGCTAAGAGTGAAACTAATGGCTGGCTGTGTCCAGTTCACCCAGAAGGCGTCATTGGTCGTCTGAATGATCGCCGCGGCGGGCAGTTGGGACATATCGTTTTTGAACAGGCCCGAAGGCGTGAAGTTGGCGACGAAGTCGCTGCCTTCCTTGGTGAAGTCTTCGAACTCATTGCCATCAACCACGTTGGTGATACCAATAGAGCCAATATCCACATACGCTCCTTGACCCGCCCCGTTGTTAGGCTGTTCGCCGAAAGCGACAAACAGAGGGTTGGCGAAGTCGGACGTAACGGTCGGATCCGCGATCGTAAAGCTCGTCGAGCCATTGATGACAGTGCCTGGCGCGACGACGAAGCCGGTGGTGGGACCGGTAAACACGAGTGACCAGGTGCCAACGGCAGTGGAGTTGGTGAATGCCACGGCCGTATTGGTCGGATTCTGGTTCGGGTCACCGATCTTCCACTGGACGCGGGCCACAACTGAGCTGGCGGTAGGCCCCGGGTTTAGTGTCAGCCAAAGCGTGGTAGGCCCGCTAAAATCGGCAAACTCACCATACGTAGTCGGAGTCGTGCCGCCACCCATCAATTCGATCATAACTTGCTGGATGTTGCGGTTGTAATCCTGGAGCGACATTGAGTACGAGACCGGGGAGCCCGCAGTCGCGCCCACCCAGGACTGACTTTGGTCAAGAGTGTACACGACCGTGCGATCAATCGTACTGCTGGGCCCGGCAAACAACCGCAGCCCCGGTGTTGCCTTCAACGGGCCGCCCACTGTGGGCGGGGGAAGTTGCACTGAACCCGCCGGTCCAGTGATCCTGATGTTATCGATGTACAAGATTTGATTACCGGTCAGACCACCAGGAACGTAGGAGGTCACATCTCCACCAACGATCACATCGGCAACATTGAGGGCATCCGCACTTGTGGCGAGTAGCTGCCCATTGATATGGTGCCAATTGGTGTCGGTAATGGTCGTGTAGCTGCTGTTGATCCAAGGCTGACCAAAATCGCCAACGCCCCGGGCCATCAACCGTACGACGCCGTAAACGCCTCCGGTGCTCGTGACCGAACTGGCATCATATCTCACGTCGCACTCAATATTTGTGTACTGTGGGTAGCCGACGCCGACCGTACCCCCTGAGTTCGTCGGGACATAAGTGTTGGCGTTCCCATGCCAGAGGAGCCACTGCTGGTATCCGTCACTGGCCTGATTCCAGGTAAAATTGAGCTGCATCGCTCCGTTTGAATTCGTATTGCCGCTGATATTCACATTGGGGTTAAAGGAAATAGGGACGTGTACTGCGCCTGGCCCCCCGTTGCCAAACCATTCGCTGTAAACGTTTGTAATGTTACCGGGCACGCTGTAGACGTAGGTAGACGTATTGGTACCGGGATAATAATCGGCGCCGACAGGGTTTAAATTATTCACGCCGTTGGTAGAAAAGTCGTCCTGAGTATAAACGCTTGGCGCGATCAAATTGGTATTGTTATTTGAGGACAATGCGTTCGTCGTCGGTGCGCCATAAAGCGCAACGGCAAATGTGCGAGGCGCCCCGCCCGCCTGACCCAAACTTGCCATGGTCAGCCGGTTGGTAGTAAGGGCTCCATCGTGACTGCCCATGCCCTGGCCGCCCGGATCCGCAACGGAACCTCGATACCAGAACAAACTGTTGACATTCGTCGTAGCAACCCAAAATTCCAAAGCATACGTATGATTCACGCCCAGGACAACCTGGTCCGGTGAAAGCGGACCGTTTTGAAGCACGATCACTTGCTGCCTTTCTATCGGCAAAGAATTGTTGAACGTAAGACCCAAGCCATTTCCAAAAAGGTCGCCATTGGCGTTAAAGCCATAGGTGGCGCCGGAACCGTTAAGAGTACTGCCGTTGTTTGACGTTAAATTGGTGGTAATGTCGAACAAATGAATCTGGATCGGCCCGCTCCCGCCACCGGCAAACATTGATATGGCAGTTAACATCCAGTTCGATGATGCAGCGGAACCCGACATTCCACCCGCGCCATTATTGGTGATGGTGAACGTTTCGCTCATTACGACGAAAGCCGTCGCAGGTGCACCCGCGCTGGCGGCACCCTGGGAGGTCGCCGCACTCACGCTGGTCGAGTAGAACGGCGCGCTTCCACTAACGGCGGTCCACGCATTTGTAAAGGTAACGTTGGTGACCGTTAAAATGTCGGCGCGGGCCAACTGACATGACGCCAAAGCCAGCGCGGCTATGACGATGGTTTTAATATAGTATTTCATATTTTTTTGCGGGGTTTTTGATTCTTTGCGGCACGGGACTATGCACCAATCACGGATTTTTTGGCTGTTTGATTTAACTTATTATACTTTTCATTTTAACGGAATGGACAAAACTATAATTCACATGGATAATTCTATGACTTTGCAAAATCTCAATAAAAGTTCGCGGCCTCTGCCGAGTATTGCCACTGTATCTTGACCTTATTGTGCAAGTCCACATGGGCGTCGCCGTAACAAACGTTAATTGAGTCAAGATTACCATTGTAATAATGCCCGCCAAGTTCGGGCCAGGGTTGGGTGCCACCCCAAGTGACAATGTTGGGAATGTCCTGCACGTTATGATCGCTCGGAGGAGTCACCTCCGCCGAATCGCTCACGATTGCCGCTTGTCCTGCATTGAGATCCGTCGCCTTGGCGGGCCAGCCCACTGAGCCGGGGGGAACGCTGGCGCCCGAAAAGGTTGACGAGGGGAATAAATTTGCTGCATTCAGGGGTTGGCCAGGCGCGGTATTATAACGGGGCACCCACCATTCGTAATACAGTTTGCCATAAGCCTGGTTAAGAGACCGTCCGGTATATACTTTGCCGTTACGGTTAATCGTAGCGTTTGAACCCATAAAGGTAGCCAACTGAACCAAGCTGGCACATGGCGTTTTAAAAATAGGATAACCCAAACACCAGTTATTGCAGTAGTCATAATCAATTGGATGGACGGGGCAAAAGAAGATGGGAACAGTCAATCCGTAAGGTGCCAGGCCCGATACAAAATTATCATTAGCAGCACCCGTAGCAACATCCGTGGGATTTCCACCGGACTCCGAGCAGTTCCAACTGGGAAAGCGGGTTTGGGCATCATCAGTAGCATAGACGTTGGCCATCACGCCCCACTGCCTGAAGTTGGACGTGCATTGGGTGACCTGGGCCCGGAAGCGTGCCTTGGTCAGCACCGGAAGCAGTATCGCCGCGAGAATGGCGATGATGGCGATGACCACCAACAGTTCAATCAAGGTGAACCCACCGGAACTTTTTTTAGGAGCAGGGTTTGGTTGCATAATTTTATCGTTGATTATTAAAATGATATTCTGCCCTGTTTCGCTGTTCTCTGAAAAGAAACCATCAATGGTTGCATTGCCCGCCCATTAGGTGATGGGACCGTGGCCCGTGCCTGCACATTCCGCCGGCGGTATTCCGCCGGGGCCACCTGGTGAACCGATTTAAACACACGGGAAAAATAGAACGGATCATCATATCCCATGGTCGCCGCAATCTCTTTGACACTCGAGCCGGTGGAGTCCAGGAGTTCCCTCGCGTGGTTCATCCGTAAACGAATAAAAAAGTCGATTGGCGCCGTCCCGGTCTGCCGTTTGAAGAGAGCAAAATAATGCGACGGGGAAACGCTGGCCTGGGCGGCGAGTGTCGAAACCTGCAGCGGCTGGTCCAGATGCTCCACCATGTACGCGATGCTGCGCCCAATCCGCTCGGCAATTTCCGACGCCGTATCATGCAGCTTGCCGTTCGAGCCGTTTCCGTTGCCGCCATTCCCATTGGCCGGCCTGGGTTGTTCGAAAATTTGATTTTTCATTTTAGTCTGACTGGCATTTAGTTCGGCTGATGAACAAATTCGGTACTCATGCAATCGTCGGCGCGCCAAAATGTTTCTGGAGGACCAGCGCAATGATTCCCCGCAAACGCGGTTGCGGGGCCGGCCCGCTGGCGATGATCCGGGTTGTGGGATGCGTGAACGAACGCTGTTTGACCACGTCACTGATAATCGGTCCCAGGCGATCCCAGGCACGGGTCACTTCTCCGACTACCACGATAATATCCGGCGCCAAACCGGTAACGAGCATGGCAATCCCCCGGCCCAGATGATGGGCCATGCGATCCAGCGCATCCAAAGCCAGCAGGTCCCCCTGCTCAGCCAGTTGCAACACATCTTCAAAGGAAATGGCCTCTGGTTGGCGATGATTCTTTCCATTCTTTCCATTCTTTCCATTACGCTGGGCCGCCTTGGCCTCGGAATAATAGCGAACTGCCGCCGAGTTGGAGGCGAACACTTCCCAGCAACCGCGGTTGCCGCAGCCGCATTTGGGCCCGTTTTCATTGATGCTGACATGGCCGAATTCACCCGCCAGGCCCGACGGTCCGCGCACGATTTGACCGTTCAAAATCATTCCCACGCCTATGCCTTCCGAAACCGCCACGGCAATTAAATTGCTCACGCTGTCGGAGTGGCGGCCGAACCAAAATTCTGATAAAGCACAGGCATTTGCCTCGTTTTCCAGATCCACCGGCAACCCGGTGGCGCGTTCCAGACGTTCCTTCAAATCCTCTTCGTGCCAGCCGAGGTTCGGGGCGAAGATGAATTTCTGCGAAGACAAATCCACGCGGCCGGGCAGACTGACGCCAATCCCTTCATAGGCCATCTGCGGGCGCTCTTTCATCAAGGCCTGAACCCGTTCCGATATTTGTTTTACAAATTCGTCCGGGCTGGTGGGAGTGACCATGGATTCCTGTTCGAGAAAGCGGCCTTCCAGGTTGGCCAGTGCCATGTTCGTCATAAAGGGACGAACGTTAATACCGAAAATACCGGCGCGGTCTTCATTGAGGTGCAGGAATGTTGGCCGGCGACCGCGCGGCAATTGACCAACCTCACCTTCCCGCAACCAGCGTTCGGCGATGAGTTGCTCCGTAATCACCGAAACCGTGCTCCTCTGCAACCCTGAATGACGCATCAAGTCCGCGCGGGAAATGGGTTGGTGCTTGCGCACCAGATTGAGCATGATGCGGCTGTTGATATCGCGAGCCGTTTCGCTCGTCGCCACCTGAAAATTGTTCAAATCGATCTTACGCATAGAGACGAAAGGGTATTCAACCCTTTTTTGCTCAATGGATTTGTTCGTGCCTCGAACTTTATCCAAAAAAGGCCTCCTGTCAAGCAGAAAATTCGAGGTTCGAACAAATTATTGAAAACTTAATATTTATGCGCCTTTCCTGCACTAAAATCCTCTCCAGAATTTATCCAAAAAGAAAAAAATTTCGACGCTTGTACTAAATTTGTCCTGTTTTAAGCAACCGTCGGCGCCACAAAATGCTTTTGTAGCACCAGTGCGACGATTCCACGCAGCCTCGGCTGTGATGCCGGACCGATTGCCGTGATCTTGACCGTCGGATGGGTGGACGCCCATTGCTGCACCACGCCCCCAACTATCGGGCTAATCTTGTCCCATGCTTGCGCCACATCCCCCACAATGACAATAACATCCGGCGCCAGCCCCATCACCAGCATGGCAATGCCCTTCCCCAAATATCTCGCCATGCGCTCCAACGTTTTCCAGGCCAGCGCCTCCCCATGTTGCGCCCGGGCCAAAATTTCTCCATACGTTTTGACCGAATTCTTGCGCTGGGCCGCCTCATTGTAATAATGCACCGCCGCTGAATTGGACGCAAAAACCTCCCAGCAACCGTGGTTGCCGCAGCCGCACTTGGGCCCATTTTCATCAATCGTCACATGGCCAAACTCGCCAGCCAGGCCCGACGCGCCCCGCACGAGCTGGCCGTTTAAAATCATTCCCACGCCGATTCCCTCGGAAACCGTCACCACCACAAGGTTCCGGACCCCTTCGGCATGTTTGCCAAACCAAAACTCGGAAAGCGCGCAGGCGTTGGCGGCGTTTTCCATGCTCACGGGGAGGCCCGTCGCGTTTTCAAGCTGGCCCTTCAAATCCGCCGCATGCCAGCCTAAGTTCGGGGCGAAAATAAATTTCTGCGAAAACAAATCCACGCGGCCGGGCAGACTGACGCCAATCCCTTCATAAGCCATCATGGGATGCTGCTTCATCAGCTCGCGAACGCGCGAGCTGAATTTGGTCACAAATGCGGCAGAACTGTGAGGTGTAGATATCGTTTCCAGTGCCAGAAAATGGCCGCTCAAATTCGCCAGCCCGATGTCCGTCGTAAACGGCTGGATATTAATGCCAAAAATTCCCGCCCGGTTCTCGTTCAAATACAAAAACGTCGGCCGCCGCCCGCGTGGCAACAGGCCAACCTCCCCTTCGCGCAACCAGCCCTCCGCAATCAGTTGCTCGGCAATGACCGAAACCGTGCTTCGCTGCAATCCCGATTGCCGCATCAGGTCCGCCCGCGAAATCGGCTGATGTTTGCGCACCAGGTTGAGCATGATCCGGCTGTTGATGTCACGGGCCGTTTCGTTCGTCGCCACCTGGAAATTGTTCAAATCAATTTTACGCATCGGCGTAAAAATTCCCCATGCTATTTGTACAAATCGGCACTTTACCGGAAATGACAAGAGTGTCGAGCGAACAAATTGGGGAGGCGCGTCCTGTTTTGATGGCGGAACAAGGTAACCGATGTTGCCACTATTCCCGCTTCCTATATCTTTTGATGCCTTTCCGGGAAGGACTTCTGTAGGGGCACATTACAATTCGAGGGTCGAACAATTTCTAAACGCTATCGAATCGCAGGAAAATACTCTAAAACCCGATGCTCGCGCCGCCATCCACCGGCAGCAACACTCCAGTGATAAATCGCGCCGCCGGCGAACAAAGATACGTTGCCGCCAGCCCAATGTCCTTCGGCGTCCCGAACCGGTTCATCGGGGTGCGGCCAAGAATCTTATTGGAACGCTTTGAGTCTCCGTTCAGGGCATTGAGCATCATGTCCGATTCAATCCAGCCCGGGGCAATGGCGTTTACGCGCACTCCATGTGGCGAAATCTCAGTCGCCAGTGAGCGCATCATCCCCACATAGGCAGACTTGGCCGCCGAATATGCTACCACCAGGGGAATGCCAAACAGCGACGCCATGGAGGCAGTGAACAAAATGCTCCCATGCTTGCGCTGGATCATTTGGGGCAACACCGCGCGCGTAAGGCTGAACGCGCCCATTACGTGCGTTTGCAATACGGAATTGAAATCCGCCGCAGTCGTTTCCACTGCCGGTTTCTTTAGGTGAAGGCCGGCATTATTCACGAGGATGGAAATCGGCCCGGTGTTTTTGGAGACCCATTGAATTAAATTCTCCGCTTCGTCGAGCGCCGTGATGTCATGGGGCTCAAAGGTCGCGGCCTTGCCCAGCTTTTTGACGGCCCGCCGCAGGACATCGGCGCGTCGCCCCACCAGCACCACCCGTGCGCCCGCGGCCACAAAACATTCGGCGATTCCCAGGCCCAGCCCACTGCCGCCGCCGGTAATCAGCGCCGTCTCGCCTTTCAATGAGAACTCATTCAACATTTCGCAAACTATTTTCTTAGCGACGATTGCCATCAAGCAAGAAACACCAAATCAGAGAATCATCCATGTAAATCGTAAAATTCTCCATACTGCCGTATGGTTATTTCATTTACATGCCTTCGTCTCGAAAACTAAACTCCCTCATTCGCTTTGAATCGTCCCGTGAAAAACTGATTATCATGCGCGGCAAAATTCTTTCCTGTATTGTTCTCTGTTTGTTTGCGTGTCTTCATAACGCCCTTGCCCTCGGTGGCCCCCAATATGTGGAAACGGCGGCGTCCAAAAACAGCTTCCCCGTCGTGCAAGCGAACTCTGCCGCCGGTCTGCTCGCGGATACAAACGATTTTCCCGGCGTTATGATTGCCGCCAATAATTTGCGCGCTGACATTTCGCGAGTAACCGGCGTTCTTCCAGCTGCGATTAACAGCGATAACGCGGGCGCGAATCAAATCATCATCGGCACATTGGGCAAAAGCGAAATGATTGACCATCTCGTGCGTGAACGGAAAATTGACGTCTCGCCCATCAAGAACAAATGGGAATCGTTCCTCATCCAGGTTGTGCCCAGGCCCTTTCCGGGCGTTGAAAAAGCCCTGGTGATTTGCGGCAGCGACAAGCGCGGCACTATCTATGGCATCTACGATTTGTCCGAAAACATCGGCGTATCGCCCTGGTATTTTTGGACGGACGTTCCGCCCAAACATAGCAACGAATTGTTTGTTAAACCCGGCAAGTATGTTCAGGGGCCGCCGGCCGTTAAATATCGCGGCATTTTTATCAATGACGAAGCGCCGGATTTGACCGGCTGGGCCAGGGAAAAATTCGGCGGCTACAATCATGCGTTCTACACCAACGTCTTTGAGCTGCTGTTGCGGCTTAAGGCCAACTACCTCTGGCCGGCCATGTGGGACAATTGTTTTGGCGAAGACGATCCGCTCAACGCAAAACTTGCGGATGAATATGGCATCGTCATGGGCACGTCGCATGTCGAACCGATGACCCGCGCAGATAAGGAATGGAACCGCGCCGGTTACAGCGCGCGCGAATGGAATTTTCAAACTCATTCCAACCTTTTGGAATCCTTCTGGCGCGAAGGTATTGAACGAAACAAAGACTACGAAAAAATCATTACCATCGCCATGCGCGGAAAAATTGATACGCCGATGTCGCCTTCGGCAAACGTCGCGCTCCTCGAAGGAATCGTGGAGGCGCAACGGAAAATCATTTCAGACGTCATGCAAACCAACGTCGCCGATGTTCCTCAACTCTGGGCTCTCTACAAGGAAGTCCAGGAGTATTACGAAAAAGGAATGCGCGTGCCCGACGACGTGACGCTGCTTTGGTGCGACGATAATTGGGGCAACATTCGCCGCCTGCCCTCGCCTGCGGATCGGGGACGCAGCGGCGGCGCGGGAGTTTATTATCATTTAGATTACGTCGGTGGCCCGCGAAACTATAAATGGATTAATTCAGTTCAAAATGAGAAGACCTGGGAGCAGATGGAGTTGGCACACTCCTACGGTGCCAACACCATTTGGGTTGTCAATGTTGGCCATCTGCAGCATGTCTCGTATCCCATGGAATTTTTCCTGACGCTCGCATGGGACCCGGACAAGTGGACTAAGGAAAACATTTCCACCTATCCCGAATTATGGGCGGAACGTGAATTCGACTCGGAATTCGCCACGAGCATCGCCGATGTCGTTTCCAAATACACCAAATACAGTGCGCGCCGAAAGCCGGAATTGCTTTCGTCCAATACCTATAGTCTCATCAATTACCAGGAAGCCGATAGGGTCCTGGCCCATTGGAAGTCACTGGCGGCAGAAGCGAATACCATTTATCAAAATCTCCCGCCGGATGAACGCAACGCGTTTTTTGAAACCGTTTTATATCCGGTGCAGGCGAGCGAAATCCTCAACGAGCTTTATATTGACGCTGCCAAAAATCATTTACTCGCAGCCCAGGGACGCGTCAGCGCCAACGATTATGCCGCAGACGTAAAAGCCTTGTTCCAGGCCGATGCCCACTGGTCCGATTATTACAATCATACGCTGGCCGACGGCAAATGGAACCATATGATGGACCAAACGCATATCGGCTATACGGGCTGGCAACAGCCGCCGTCGAATGTAATGCCGGCGGTCGTTGAAATTCAAGTTCCCGATGCCGCGGAAATGGGAGTCGCCATCGAAGGTTCCACCAATGTCTGGCCGGGCACTCCTGATGAAGCTGTTTTGCCGACATTTGATATCTTCAATCAACCGGCGCGTTATCTTGACGTATTCGACAAAGGAAAGGAGCCCTTACAATTTAAGGCCAGGGCCAGCGCACCGTGGATTTCGATTTCTGACACCGTCCCGACAGCGGGACCGGGTGCGGATCGCGATTCGGAGTTGTCGGACCGAATCGCAAAAGGAAAACGGCTGTGGATCACTTTGGATTGGGAAAAGATCCCGAGAGATTCAACAAATGGCTCCATCAAAATCAGTAGCGGGACGAATACCGCTCTTGTTAAAATCAATGTTTTTCAACCGCGCAAACCTTCGCCCGATTCGATAAAGGGTTTTGTCGAAGCCGATGGCTATGTTTCCATCGAAGCAGAACACTTCACCAAAAACGCAAGCACCCGCTCGGCGCATTGGGACAGGATTCCCGGACTGGGACGAACCCTTTCCACCATGAGCATTTTCCCTGTGACCGCACCGAGCGTAACGCCGCCCAAAAAATCGCCCTGTCTTGAATATAAAATGTTCCTGTTTGATTCCGGAAATGTTGATGTCGAAACCGTTCTTTCGCCAACATTGAATTTTGTTGCCGGGCGCGGATTGCGCTTTGCGTTGTCATTCGATAATCAACCGCCACAAATCGTAACCGCCGTACCGGCGAATTACTCCGTGGGAGCAGGTGATGGGCTCCGTGACTGGGAACG
>Ga0206887_10160_pt1 | contig 15889 bp, 15 predicted proteins | sample Alteio_BWOrgHeat_89_FD_153248 | JGI IMG/M metagenome (GOLD analysis project Ga0206887, IMG submission 153248) | Enriched cells from forest soil in Barre Woods Harvard Forest LTER site, Petersham, Massachusetts, United States - Alteio_BWOrgHeat_Nextera3 ...
AGAAAAACTAACTATCATATTCATATTCTTCTCCCTAAAATAAAACACCGCTAGTAGTGAACGCCATTGAATACGATATAATTGCTCATATGCGCATATTTAAAACAAATTAAGCGTAACAATTAATGAATGTCATTGAAGCCGAATGCACACCTAGCTAGGCACGTTTAGAAACAAAAAATTACCATCAATGAGCGTTATTAAAGCGCGAAAAATATAGCATGCACTTCTGCACCTATAAGTAATTTAAGTGAATTAAATTTGCATAAATTTTTGCTTGTTGATAAAATTTTTTTACTCACCTATTTCGGTGCGCAGATAAGGGAGAGAAGCAACCATATAATTATCGTCTTAAAATATAGATATATTTTATCCGCTTTTATAGCAGCAAGCAAATGAGGTGTAATGATGAAACAAATCGTTTTAAAAAAAATGCAACATCTTAAAATTATAGCATTTCTCATTTTAGGGATTTTTCGCCCAGGATTTGCAACAGAAGTCGCTCCTTACTTTTACACCTGGGGCTATAATAGTTCTGGCTATGCGGTAAAAAGCTTAACGGAGTCAAAACAACTCGCAAACCTAGACTCAGTGATCTTAGCCTTTGAATTATCTGGAGGTGGCTGCACTCTGAGCTCTGACGTTGATGACATGCTCTCAGACGTCAAGAGTTATATCGCTGCTGGAGGCAGACTCATCCTATCCTTTGGTGGCGCTGACGGCCCTTACCTTGAAGATGCGTGCACGGATGTTAGTCAAATTGTCAGTCTCATTACAGGATTAATGCAACGTACCGGCACCTATAATCTCGATTTTGATATCGAAGGCTCCTATGTAGCAAATAACGCACTTAATAGTCGAAGAATTCAAGCACTTGCTCAGCTGCAAAATACTTTCCCTCAACTATATATTTCATATACCTTACCGGTCGACGCTAAAATTGGACTAGACTCCAATGCTCTCAACTTACTGAGTCAGACTTTGGCCGGCGGAGTAAATATTAATATTGTTAATATTATGACTATGGATTACGGCTATACTGTATCCGGAAAAACCATGGGTGATTTAGCAATTGAAAGCTCTGAAATAACTGTATCGCAGCTAAAAAACATATATACCAATAAGAGCACTGCTGAAATCTATGCCATGATCGGTCTCACCCCAATGATTGGCACCAACGATGATAATTCGGTTTTTACCATTGCTGACGCGCACCAGATAGCTACTTATGCTACCCAAAATAAAATTGGGCTGATTTCTTATTGGGCGTTCCAACGAGACCAAACCGGCTCGGGCAGCATTGATATTTACAGCAACGTCAACACCAGCAATTTTCAATTTTATGATCTTTTTAAGTCGGCTTGCTCAGGCCCAACCCCAAATCCACCTACACCGACACCTCCAGGCCCAACGCCATCGCCAACACCAAGACCGCGGCCAACACCCCCATCTCCAGGTCCTGGTCCAACGCCAAGACCGCCTCGTCCCACACACACGCCTCACCCAGGCCCCACACCGGAACCGACTCCAGCCCCTACACCATCTAACTGCATAAGCGTAGATTTAAGCAGCACTGGAAATCGTCATAACACCACGGTGACTTTGCAGCTGGCCAATATCTGCGCACAAGGCGTAGACCTTCAAAACTCCGTAGTGATGTTTCAAAATACAAGCGCTCTGAACAATATAATAGCTGGCGGACGTTTTGGTCCAATTTCACAACCAAATAGGCCGATGAATCTGTCGTCGGTCATGATCAGTAAAGGCTTATACGAAGTTTCCATTCCTCTGCATTTTTTCGACGGGAGCCCGTGCCAATAGCGTGCTACCACCAAATCATTCAGTCACGATAAGCTTCAATCCACAACAAGCCAATTATGTGCCGGGTTCAGGAACTATTGTCTTGTCGGGATCAAACCCTCCAACCCCAACTCCAACACCGACGCCTACTCCAAATCCAACTCCCACGCCGACACCGATTACTGGCGGATGGGGCGGCACTCACATTCCCTTCCAACTACCCGGCGGGCTAACAGCGACTCAAGCAGATACTATTCTGAGCCTGGTATCTATTGCCGAAAATAGCACAACCTCATGGTGGCAAAACTACACCTACATCGAGGACATTGGGGACGGCCGTGGCTATACCATTAACATTGTTGGTTTTTGCACTGGCACTGGTGACTTTTTGTGGCTCGTGCAAGATCTGCAAAAAATCAATCCGAATCATCCTCTAGTTGCCTATTTGCCCGCACTTGAACAAGTTAACGGTACCGCAAGCCATGCCGGGCTCACCGGTTTACCCGCTCTCATAGCAACTCTTGGCAACGATCAAGATTATCTGCAAGCCACTTGGGATGCAGTTATTCATTTCTACTGGTCAACCGCAATGGACACTGCGGCCCAATATGGACTCGTCGATCCAATAAGCAAAGGACAACTTTATGACATTGCCTTGAATGCAGGCGACCTCAGTATTGTCAACAAAGTAACTGCAACTGCTCCAATAAATGGTGGCGATGAAAAAACATGGCTTGCTGCTCTGCAGGCTTTATGGCTCATTGAAATCACCGTTGGCGATCACTCAATTGACGATGGACAACCTGACCGCGCGCTCATGTGGCAGTCTATTCTCAATAAAGGTAACGTCACTTTAGCACGACCTCTTACTGGATTGGTCTGTTATGGTGATACTTACACTATCAACTAATTAAGTTGGGCTATCATAAGGATTAGAATCAAAAGATTCTGATCCTTTTTATAGGCACCATAGAGTTCTGAATCATAGTCAAATTTGGCCCATTTTATTCAAATTGAAAGCGATTTAAATTCAAAAGATGGATAATCGCTGTTATTCTTTCGCTTACTCCCTCGGCATGAGCCTTCTTTCACTTCATAAAAAAGCCGCTTTCTCCGGGGAAACTCGCGTGTAATTCGCACATGTACTAACTTCTAAACGAGCTTAATCCCCGGGCGGCTTTTTTGGGGATATCCCAATTTTCGTCATGGGCCTCGTCAGACAGACTCGAGAATAACAGCGAATATCCTTCCCATTTAAATCGTGTCAATGCACGCAGAATAAAATCGTCCTTTGCGAGGCAAGGCTCAATGCACTTTTGGTGCACATTATCGCAGGCTGAAAACGTGCACTTTAAGCCTTGCGAAAAATTCGCCGTGGGTAGGTGGGGTCGAACTAAAATATTGTTGAAATTCCCATTCACGAATCCCGCGAAATGCGAATTTTTCATGAAGATAAAAATTATTTAGAGCCGCCAGATAGCGTGCTCAAAAGTGCTTTGAACATTGCCTGGCCCAATCGAAAATTAACGTTTAATAAAATCGGCCGAAGTCAAGCTACCCTGAAAATAATAAACCAACTTTTTTTAGTTGAAAAATCACATATTTTAAATCTTGAAATCGCACATATTTAGGATAATTTTAATCATTGCAAAATAAAAAACACGTCGGAGGGCCTTTTTCAATCTGCTTACAGTGCTAGTTTTGCGCAATAATTGGTTTTATTCCCCCTTCGGAGTTTTAGTTTATGAAATTATTGCTACTAATAAGTGCACTGCTTTTTGGACAAAGTGTATTTGCCGTACAATGGCTCAAGGAAATACACGAACCTGTTCTAAGCATTAAACGAATTGAAAACGGCCAACAAGCGGCTCAGTTTGACTTCCGTCGGGACGATACCACGATTCGCATGGACTATTCTAATTCTCTGAAAGTCATTTCGAAACAGTTCTTTCCCGTCAGCCAGCTCCACAACAACCTTCTTATACTTCAAAGCGGTAATGACGCTATACCAAGCCCTTTAGCTGAACAAATATATCATTTCTTGATCCCAAGTCACGATCCAATTCGCCAATTCGAGAATAGTCATGCTGCTGACGAGTATGCTGGGGAAGGGAAAGAAAAAAGGTCTCCGCGCGAATACATGCCCGCAGCAAAAAAGTCCTTAACACAATTAGCAATAAACACTCCCTGCCCGGAAGCAGAGCTCCCAATCCCACCTTCTTATGGCGTTGGTAATGCAGGCGGGGGTGGAGCTCAAGTGACTCCAGAATCAACTGGCGTCGCTGTTGACAAGAAAAAAAAGGTCAGCGCAGCGAAAGCTAGGAGAAAGCTAGGAGGTCCCTTAGAAATAGCGACCACACACCAAAATGGTTCGGTTAACCCTGCAATAGTACAATGGGTAGAAAGCTGGCTCAGAACGAGGGGGTCAGGTCAGCGATTAAATATCTATCATCCGGTAAAGAAAATTCTCAACAGCGGTAATCGAGCACCAGTTCGCGAAGAGTCCATTCGAAGAGCTATATATGAAGAAGGCTGGCTTCCTTATCTCAGAGGAGAAAATGCCTCAACAGCGGGTGGCGCAAAACCACAGAACACCACGCCAGGAGTGGGCACGCCGGACTCTGTGCTCTCTTCTCTAGACACTCCCGTGTGTGTTTTCTCACCAGACTCAGCAAGGACACCAGGCGAAAGTCGCGATCCACGCCCTCAAAGCAGTGGCTTTAAAAACCATATCGATCCGGAAAGAATTGAGGAAAACGCGGATTTTTCTTGTTTTCCTGAATTTGATGAGCGAGACTGGAAAGATTTAGAACAAGCATTTAAGTCTTATGATTGGAGTGAAAATAGTGAGCATTAACTTCTATCACCAATCGGAAAGGAGTTAAGATATGCAGTTCGTCGTGAGCTGCGTGTCTTGTTGATAAAAATCATATATTTTAATTGGTAGTCCGCAAATGAATATTTCATATGGTCTGTTCAGCGTTTTTTTGCTTTCCCTTTTACACCTTACACATTTTTCCTCGGCAATGATGAAAGATGATACTCAAATGGAAGACGATGGTGGAAGTGAATATTCAGAAACGGCTTCTGTTAATATGGATGATCTTCCTTTAATGACTGACGCTCAAATTGACCAATTTATTTTAGAAAATATTGTTGGGGACAATCCATACCGAGATCAAAATTTATCTAAGTATTCGGAAGAACAATTGACCCAAATACGTAGTGAAATTGAATTGATAAAGATGGCAAAAAATACGGCGATCACTTTTTTAGGCGAACAGCTGCAAAAAATGCAATTGCTTTTTTATTCTTCACCTAGAACACAAGAACAGGAAGCTCAGCTCCAAAACATTACACGGGAACTTTTTGCAAACGAATTCCATCGAGACTATGCCAACAACAAATGCTACATTTATATGATTCGTTTTGTAGTAAGTCGTTGGCACCAACTGCAGCTTAATGATCAAGCTGAACAAGGATCTTTTTTGTTTTTTGTTGCAGAACATATAGCGCGGATGAGAAATGCTTTAGGATTGCTTTGTTGCAAATACATGGAAAGTTATCAAGCTTATATAGACACCGTTGACCGACTGCAAAGTCCCGCCGTTAACACCAACGATGGCGCAGCTGCATCACCGGCAAATGTTGATGACCCAAAAATATATTCTCCCGACTGTTTAGAAAATATGAAGATATATCTGAGCACCAGCACTACGGCCATGGTCATTGACGAAATAAGACGATGGAAAGAGTCTTCTCAAGATCCTCAGGCCATGGACCTGAGCCTACAAAAAGCAACGGCTCGTCCGTCCCCAGCAGCGCAAGAATCACCAAGTCGAAGGGTGAGATTTCGTGTTGAGGAACCATTTCAAGCTGCAGCCCATGGAGCATGATGTTATCGTCAAACAAATGAATAATAAATTAGTTCTACTGAGCTTTTTGGAAACAAATACCAAATAAGTACGAGCCATCTAAGGTTTTGAATTCATACACAGCATGAATCATATCAGTCATTTTGGTTTCGCTGGAGCGGTTTATAAGCATGCCTTTAAGTTGAAGGTCTTTGTCTTGCAAAAGCGCTTCAGGAACTTCGCCCAAAATTTCTACGACAGCGTAGAGAGTACCATGAATGTCTTTCAGCTCAGCAACTTTTTTGCCCTTGCTCAAAAGTATCAGTGCATTTTTGGTTGCTTCGTACCCATCAAGGACAACAATTTGTGTATAGCGACGCGCCCCTTCTATATTAAAAGTTTGTTCAAATTCTTGAAGGTGGCCTACTGTGACCTCACCAGGTATGGGACCCATTGCCATTGCTCCCTGACAAATCAAGCATAAAAATAATGTACCAATAACTAGTCTAAACTTGGTCATAAGGTTCTCCTTTTACGGTTTTTGAAAATAAAAAGCCTGGACTGCTTGTGAAGCTTTTTTACAAAACGGTCAATGTGCACAGTCATTTATCGACGAACAATCACCCCTTTTTGCAAATTGTTTGGAGAAAAAAATTGCCCAGCGGAACAAAACCGACAACTAAGGTCTTTACACAAGCAACACTGGCTCAATCCTCAATTTGCACGGTAGATAACATGCAGTCGACAGATACTCGGAATATGCATTGTACAAAAGAGCTCATTGATGCTTCAGCTCAACTTGGATACCCGACCATTTCCATCGACTACCTCAAGCACAAAGAATCAGCGTGCAAACTTTATTCAACATCAAGCATGGCAGAAAGTGCTAAACTTTTAACCGCTCTTAACTATGATCGCTCCTTTCTTGTAAACATTCTTAACAAACAAAATAAGAACTATAGAGCAGACCAATTAACTTTCACCAACATTGAAAAACTGAGAGACTCAAACACTCTTTGTGTCGTAACTGCGCATCAAGCAATTTTTTTTGGTGGACCACTCTTTATCGTCTTAAAAGCTTTAGCCACCGTTAAACTAGCTCATAAATTAAGCAATGAACTCAAACTGAATGTAGTGCCCATTTTTTGGATAGATGGTGATGACCATGATTTCGCAGAAGCCAACCACACCTGGCTTTTGGACAAAGCTGGCAATCCCATCAACATATCTTACAACGCAGCCTTAGAGCATCCTGATTCCATCGGAAATATAAAATTTGAGCAAAAGGAATTATTCCAAGCGCAACAAGCACTGAGAGATGCTCTAGGCGAAACTGATTTTACCCCCGACGTACAAACACTTTTTAATCAATCCTATAGTGCCGGCCGTTCAATGACTGAAGCCTTTGGTCTCTTTATGGCATCGCTCACTCAAAGCTTAGGATTAATCTATTTTTGCCCCACCGATACCGAACTAAAAACGCACGCTATTCCATTTTTTAAATCGCTCATAACCATGCAAAGCGAATTTCACATTCGAGAAAACGCAGCCAATGAAAGCATTGTAAGTGCAGGTTATCGATTACAGAGCGAGAAAAAGTCAGACGTTACCCATCTCTTTTTTCTCTCAGCTCAGGGGCGCGTCCCCATTCGCACAGGTCAAGATAAATTTTCCTTTGCTCAAGAACAATGTACACAAGCAGAACTTCTAGAAAAAATAAGTACGGAGTCACATCGCTTTTCTACAGATGTTATTTCTCGTCCACTTTTGCAGTCTTATTTGTTTCCAGTGTTAAGTCAGGTAGTTGGGTCCTCCGAACTTGCTTACCTTGCCCAAGTAAACCGACTTTTTTCATTATTTAATTTGGTGCCGCCGTATTATCAGCCTCGACCTTCAGCAACTTTTATCGAAGCGCATGTGCGAAAAATCATGAAGCAGAATGACATTGCTTTTGTCGAGCTTTTTGGCAATGTCGAAGAAGTCATCAATCGCGTGATGCTTAGATCTTTTCCAGAAGAGTTAGTTGAAGACTCAGAGAATTTTTTGAGCTTAGTACTTCAGAAATTTGATGCGTTATCGGAAAAAACTCAACGTCTTGAACCCGCATTAGAAAGCTACGTCAAATCTTTGCGGCAAAAAATTCAAAACGTAGTGGAATCACTCAATGACAAGCTCTTTGCCACTCATAAAAAAAAGCAACACGACACTCGAGAACGTATTTATCGTCTGCAAAACGCGTTGAGCACAAATGGATCATTGCAAGAGCGCAGCCTTAATGTAAGTTATTTTTTGGCCCGTCACGGACGACAATTTATTAACCTCGTCAATGAAGAATTAGACCTCGATGAAAGCGCTCATCAATTGATCTATTTTTCAAGGAGTACATCTTCATGAAAATAGGTATTACCTGTTACCCCACGGTGGGTGGCTCGGGCGTTATTGCTACAGAACTAGGATTACAGCTGGCAGCTCGAGGTCATAAAATACATTTTATTGCCTATGATTTGCCCCTACGTTTAGACAATTTTCATTCTAACGTTCAATTTCATCCAGTGGGAACCAATAGCTATCCACTTTTTAACGTCGATCCATATACTTTAGCATTGTCGGTAAAGATGGCGGAAGTCTCGCTTGAACATAAATTAGACGTGCTTCATGTACATTACGCCATTCCTCATGCAACGTGCGCCTATTTAACTAAGCAATTGCTCCTTGGCAAAGGCGAGCGAGCGCCTAAAATAGTAACCACGCTGCATGGAACCGATATCACTCTTATTGGCGTCGATCCGGCATATTTTGAACTTGCACGATTTTCCTTAAACAATTCGGATGGCATAACCGCTGTCTCACAATACCTTGCGAAAGAAACCTACAATGTTTTTCATCTCGAGAAAGAAGTACGCGTAATCTACAACTTTATCGACCCTTCCGTTTACAAACCCTTCAAAGACAAAGCTCTGCGAAAAACTTTTGCCAAAAAGGGCGAATTTTTACTCGGTCATCTGTCTAATTTCAGACCGGTAAAACGCACTCTCGACGTTATAGATATTTTTGAACAAATCGTTGAAAAAGTGCCTGCAAAACTACTTATGGTCGGGGAAGGTCCAGATACCACACTTGCCCATCGGGCTGTTATGCGTCGAGGACTATCTGATAAGGTCATTTTTCTTGGCAAACAAAATATGGTGGTGCCAATTCTTGCTTGTCTTGATTTGTTGCTCATGCCGTCTGAAGATGAATCTTTTGGACTGGCGGCCTTAGAAGCACTCGCGTGTGGCGTGCCCGTAATAGGAACGTTGAAGACTGGATTGGTTGAAGTCATTTCTGAAGGTAAAAACGGGTATTTGCTCAACATTGGTGATACGCGTAGTATGGCGACTAAAGCCCTCTCTTTGCTTAAGAATCCCAGCCGCCTAGAATCATTTAAAGCAACGGCACAGCGTATCTCCCACAAAAAATTCAATGCCGATAAAATCGTTTCGGAATACGAGAATTATTATAAAGAGGTAGTCCATGGATAAGCCAATAAAATTAGATGTGTTAGCCATTGCTGCACACCCCGATGACGTGGAATTATCCTGCGGTGGTTTGCTTCTGAAGCTGGCGCAAAAAAAACTGCGAACAGGCATAATCGACATCACACAAGGCGAAATGGGCACCTTGGGCAGCAAAGAACATAGAATAAAAGAAGCGCTCACTGCTGGCAAACTTTTGGGTTTGGCCTATCGCGCGAACATGGGTCTGCCCGATGCTGCTGTAGTTCACAATCTTGAAAACAGTTACAAATTGGCAGCTATGATACGTTTGCTCCAGCCAGAATTGGTTATTCTTCCTCATTGGGAGCAAAGACATCCAGACCATCTGGCTGCGTCAAAAATGGGCTATGATGCGTGTTTTTTTGCCGGATTAAAAAAGTTGCAAATGCCGGGCGAAGCGACTCGCCCAAGAAAGATAATTTACGCCTCCTACTTTAGAGAAGCCCAGCATTCCTTTTTAGTGGATATCACGGCGCAAATGGAAGACAAATGCAAGGCTGTTGCGTGTTACGCTTCTCAATTCAACGATCAAGAAGCTTCCAAACGCATATTTTATGAAAGTAACCACGATATTTTTTCACTGCTGCGAAATAAAGCAGCACACTTAGGAAGTCGAGCTGGAGTTAATTTCGCTGAGGCTTACACCATTAAAGAAGATATTCTTATCGACGACCCTTTTTTAATGGGCGTGAAATCTATCTAAGATTTATCCTTCAACCATTGAATTAATGTCAGAAAGGGCTAATTTAATACCGAGCACGATTAAAACGCTTCCCGCAGTGCGTTCGATCCAATGTTTCATACCCAGAAATTTGCCTTGAATTTGTTGATGAGTGAGAAAAGAAGCCACCAACAAAAACCAGCCGAGAGTAGAAAGCTGGATGAATATTCCATAGCCAAGCTGTATTACAAAAGGCGTTTCTGGGCTCACCAATACGGTAAAAAAGCTGATAGTGAAAAAAGCAGCCTTGGCATTTAATACGTTGGTCAAAAACCCTTGGCTAAACGCCTTCATAGCACTTGGATCTTCCAACACCTGTGCATTACGACTTTCAGCTAACAAAAGCTCTGGAGCCTCTTTGCGCGCCCTAAGCGATTGAATACCAATGTAAATAAGATAGGCACCGCCTAAATATTTAAGCAGACTAAACAGCCACAATGATTGTGAAATGAGCAAACCTATACCGGCCAACGAATATCCGACGTGTACGCATTCACCACAGCTTATACCAAAGGCTACCCAATAGGCGCTGCTACGTCTATAGCGCAGACTACTACGCACGACCATCAAGAAATCTGGGCCTGGGCTTATCAGTGACAAAATGTGAGCAAAAGCAAAAACAATAAATTCGGGCCAATAGTTAATTAAATTCATAGCCTGTATTTTCTAGCACTTCTAAGGCTTTTGAGAAGGGGGAACATTGCGATACTGGACCGTAATTTAAGCTGTTGATTGTTGCGGATTTTTTGGCGTTTTAAACCCTTTTGAGCATCAAACGATTCTATGTCGAAGCATTTAAGGTAAACTATTTTTCTGCAAGACCCTGTCCAAAGAAATGAAGTTTACCATAAATGCATATTACTCAATGCTGCAATCAGTCTAGCTCCAATGGCACTAAGTTAGGGTTTTTGTCACGCACTTCTCCCTTTTTAAAGGGAGATGGAGAGGGCCGGGACAATTAGGCAATCAGGTTCAAATTGAGCAAAGACGCATAACCGATGTAAGTTCTGATTTGTCGTCATACAGCTACTAAAACTCAGGAGCTTGCGTGAATAAATTAACCCTTGCACTCACTTTATTCTTCACTATTTCCCATGCATCTGCGAATCAGTCTTACGATTTGATGAAACATTTTCCAGCGGCGTTCGAACGAGCCAAACAATTTGTACCAAAGGCTCAATTTCATAAAGCGCAAAGCAGAGTTATCTCAGGATTTAATGGCTTTTGCGAAGAAGAGATCACACTGTTCACTTTTATAGACGCTGAACAATATGAAATGGTTTACGTTGAAGCCCGCTATGCCGACATCACTCAAGTAGGAGAAGAAATTAAGTGTACACTCGCATATGATGTGAAAATTCAACATGATTATTTCTCAATGGCTCCCTCTATGCAAACTTTAGAAAACCCGTTTTCTCGAATTAATTTAAGTTTCACCGATGCCTTGAAATTAGTCGAGGCAAAGTTTCCTCAAAAAAGCCTCCACTACGCCACCGTGCAAATAGAAGGCAATGAGAGTGGTATTGTCGCAGCAAACTTTGTCATGACTGATAGAAACAATACCTCGGTATGCAATGCAGACTTGAGTGCGGCAAAACTCACGTGCTCTGATATTTAACAAATTGCTTATTATTTAGCTTTGCTCAATCAATTGATTTTGAAAAATTTAGGTGATAGCGCACAATCGCGGTGCCCTATCACCTTTTCCATTATTAAATAGAGTTTCATCTATCTTGAAAGGTAATTGCAATGTTTAAACTATATGTAACGCAGTCTTTAGCTCTCGCCTTTTTAATAACTATTAATAGCTTTTCTCTTCATGCTACTTGCTCTAAATGCTTAGCGCATTCATTATCTGACGAAAGAACCAAGTTACAAATTACATCAATGCATTTGATTCGTCTAATAAGACAAGAAACTCTCTATGATCAAGTGCAACAGCTGGAAGACAATCAATTAATAAAAGGTGAATTTTTTATCTTTAAACGCTCAGAAAAAGGCTTTTTTAATCTGGTAGATTGGAATGAAAAATATGATTCTGAACGAGCAGTTCGTAGCAAATATCCATCGGCAATTTTTTCAGAGTCACCCTTCGAAAGTGGTCGACATTTGGCCATTGTTGACGGGAGTGACGATGATTTTGCAGACGAATGGGTAATGAGTATGAATTTGTGTGATGGCTTTTTAGTCCATCTAAACGAATTTGCCAAACCTTTCGTGCTTGACGTTTATCCCAGACTTTATGCTAAACTAGACGCAAGCCCGCAGACTGGTGATTCAGGTGTAGTTCCTGCGCAGGATATTTATTTTGGGCCCGCAATCCAAAATTATCAAATGAAGCATTTTGAAGATGCTCTTTATTTGTTTAAGCGCTCAGCCAAAGTATATAATAATTCATTCGCCTTATATAACATTGCGCTCATGCACCAAAAAGGTCTTGGGGGAGATCCAAATCCAACAAAGGCACTACGCTATATGAAAAGAGCAGCGCGAAATGATCTCAGTGAGGCCCAATTTATACTCTCTTTGTGGTATAAAAATGGTAGTGAAGGCATACCTGCTGATCCTGAGAAATCTTTTGCCTGGGCTTATATTGGCGCATTGAGTGGCTATGAAAAAAGCGCTGACCTGCTCCTCCATCATCACTTTGTTCAAACCTTTACTCCCGAAAGGATTTTAGCGAGCTTCAGAGCTAATCACCGGGATTAAGATCGCTGCTCTCTTTGTTTAGTGAAGTGGTTTAAAAGGCCCAAGTTAATAATCAGACATTTGAGCATGAAATGATTCGGTGTTTTTAGCATTTTTAAGGTGAACTATTTTTTCGTAGGATACCGTCAAAGAAAATGTAGTTTACCGTAAAATGCCTATCATTCGATTATGGTAGTGATCTACAACTCGATGAAATCTGCTCTGATCACCATTTTCCCACAGTATATTTCAGCGAGATCCGATGTTTAAATTAATATGCAAATATTTGATGGTTTTTGTGCTCACCGCAAGCTTGAGCACTCCGTCGATAGCCATGTTACCACAACACGATGAGGAAGCGGCAGAGGCTCCTACATTTTGGATTGTATTTCAAAAGCGATTGCCTTCTATAAGCTACTTTGTTTACAAATGTATCTTAGATGTGAATACACTCCTTTTGGGGTGGTACCAAGTGAGCGAAACTCGTGAGCTGTTGAAGCTCATCGATCAAATAGACCACAGTCATTGCAGTGGCCGCTGTGCTGACCAAGCGAACATACTCAAGCATCTATCTGATCAGGCATACTTTGCTGACGAAATACTCATGCCTCTTTCCGCATATGCGGCAGCCGCTGATGTTATTGGAATTGTTTCCGCTTGCGTAGATAATAATAAAGCGATGCGTTTTGCCTTGCGAACCACGGGATGCGCGAGCACTATCAGTATGACGGCATCGATAGTTGCCTGCAGTGGCTTAAAAGAAGGAAATTTTCTCTATTCCCTCCAAACACCTTACGAGGTAGCGATGAAGATCAGCCACATGGCATCCGACACATCTATCATTTTGGGGAACACTTTAACAAACGGCATAAGTGGTATTTTGGTGATGATATGGGACTACTATGGTAACGGATAGAAAATAAATCTTAGGGCGATAACGTAAAATAAAAGGCTGCACCCTTGCCTTTCTCAGCTTTCACCCAAATTTTTCCTTTGTAACGCTCAACCACTCTTTTAACCGTAGAAAGCCCAACACCAATACCCTCAAATTCCGTATACGAATGCAAACGTCTAAAAGGTGTAAAAAGATTCTCGGCCCCTGCCATATCAAATCCGGCACCGTTGTCACGCACGAAAAATACACGTTGACCGCCCTGCATTTCCTCATCAAAAATTATTTCTGCCACGGGCTTCTTAGAAGTATATTTGTAAGCATTAGAGAGTAAATTAGTCATAAGCACGGTCATAAGTTGCTTGTCCGCTTGGACTAGAATATTATCGCCTATTTTCAAAGTAAGCTGCCGGTCCATACTTGTTCTTTGCAAGTCCTCCATAATACCTTGTGAAATCTTCGAAAGATTAACTTCTTCGGTTTGTAAGTTCTGCTTTCCCACATGAGAGAGCTCAAGCAGGGCTTTAATGATAAAATCCATTTTATGGGCACTGGTCAGCAAGTTACCAAAAAGATGGGACGCCTCTTCTCCCATAAGCTCGCCATATTTGTTGGCTAATATTTCCCCGAAAGCGATAATTCCACTCAAAGGATTTCGTAGGTCATGAGCCACTGAATAGCTAAAGGCCTCAAGCTGGCGGTTTGACTCTGTAAGAAGTTCGACAGATTCACGATAGCCTCGCTGAGTCATCTCAAAAGGACTTAAACTTGAGGAAAGAGCTTCGGCAGCAACCTTGACCGCACTCACACAGTCTTCATGAGAATGCGCGCCTTGGAGCACAACCAGCAGCGCTTGATGAAATTGCTCCACCACCTTGAGAAGACCCTTTTGGTCTTGAATTTCTCGTCTGCCTATTTCGTAAAAACGAGATAAATTCTCTTCATGGTCGCCTTGTTTTAGGTCTTTGAGCAAAGACACGAGCTCGCTGATTTGCGGTTCCATTTTGCTATCCTCACCTAGAAAGACCCAGAAATTTTGCCACGACGACCATCGCATCGTCGGTCTTTCTTGAATGTAGAGATAATACCGATCGTGCTATTTCAAAAACATTGGCATTCAGGTCTATTCCTTCCAAAAAGCCATATTTTATTCCGTCACTCACCATAAAGAGTACATCACCGGCTTTCAAGGAAAGCTCAGCACAGCGAACTGGCTGGGACCGCAAACCAACAATGCCATTACGTAAAATGAGGGTTTCTTTACCAGCGTTACCGCTCATCAAGAGTGCTTCAACATTACCAATGCCAGCCCAAATAAGTGTGGAGCTTTTTTTTTCTATGCTAGCGATGGTAATTGCCGCTCCTCGTGTTGGTTTGAGCGTTTTATCACACTGAGTAAAAAGGTCTGAAACGGACAGCTGAGAGTTTGCCACAACCGCTTTTTTGGCCATATCGGTGGCTCGAACGGCCTCCGGACCATGGCCAAGTCCATCAATAGCAACTAATAGGGTGCGGGCCGGCTGAGATAAAACCAAATAGCCATCACCAGAAATTGGTTCTCCAGGAATCGGTGCTAAGACGGCACTCCATTCAACGAGCCCATCGGTTTGGGGCACTCTGCTTTCATCTAGCGTGTCCATTTTCTTGCTTTCACCATTGTCCCTTTGCCAAACTCAGAAGTCACCACTAACTCCCCCATGATTCTTTTTGCACCCGGCAGCCCAAGTCCAAGACTCTTTCCCGTCGAAAAGCCGTCTTCCATTGCTTTGCTAATATCCTCGATTCCTGGCCCTTGATCAACGGCAACAATTTCAATACCCTGCCGATCTGCTTCGTGAATGACTGAGATAATTACTTCACCTTTTTGCGCATAGGAAATGATATTGCGGGCCAACTCAGAAATGGCAGTGGCAATCAGAGACCTATCAATATTGGAAAAGCCAATGCGAGCAGCAAGATCGCGGCCCGCTTGTCTTGCCACCACAATGTCATGTTCGTGATTAATGATTATGTGTTGCTCCTCAGTACTACTTTGTGTCTGTTCGTTAGCCATGACTAGTGCTCTCCACTGCTCGGCAATAGTAATGCAATGCCATCTTCAAGATCTAAGGCTGTTCGTGCGCCGGTTAGCGACAGACCCATTTGAACCATCGCAATAGCAACTTCTGGCTGTATGCCAATTACCACCACCTGAGCACCTCTTAAACGCGTTGATTCGGCAATGGTCCTGAGCGTACGCGCAGCAAAGGAATCGAGCACATCGAGGGCGGTAACATCAATCAGCACACCCGAGCTACGATACTGACCAATTTTTTGCCCGATATCAGCCTGCAAGCCCCGCAAATCTTCATCAGAAAGCGCATCTTGTATAGATGCAATAAGCAGTCCACCCTGCTTA
>Ga0206887_10151_pt1 | contig 15827 bp, 13 predicted proteins | sample Alteio_BWOrgHeat_89_FD_153248 | JGI IMG/M metagenome (GOLD analysis project Ga0206887, IMG submission 153248) | Enriched cells from forest soil in Barre Woods Harvard Forest LTER site, Petersham, Massachusetts, United States - Alteio_BWOrgHeat_Nextera3 ...
GGATCTCAATGTCTGAGGCAACTGCATTCGGTATGCTCGGATCAGATCCGCCAAAGATAACATTTTCTCCTGCACCTTCGAGATAATTATTGACGATCTTCAACGGTCCGGTAGTGCTGTAGCAAGCAAGTGCCTGATTATCGGCGCCTACTTCTTTGAAGTCAGAGATATACGAATCTATGACGGCAATTGAAGCTCCGTTCATCAGCACACCTCTGCGGCTACCGGCAACAGGGTCTCCGTGAATATAGCAGCGATCGAAGATAAGATTATTCGGAAGTGCAGATGCTATTATTTCGCCATTACCTATGCTGATAACATTATAGAGATAGTTGTTTGAGACAGGGGAAAATTCAATACCAACAAAACGGAAATGATGAGCTTTGGATGAAGTCGAAATTGCACCACTACTTCCTGCTGCGGCAACGATCTTTGGCATATTCATTGCGTCGGCTGGGCTTACTCTCGCTGAAGGAGAAGGCAACGATGAATATGCAGAGGATACAATATAGATCCAACCGCTGCCAGATGTTTTATTTGGAAGTGTAAAAGTACCTGTATAAATAACACCTGCTTGTAGTTCAATAATATCACCAAGCTTTGCAGAATATAGTGCGGCTTGAAATGCACTGCTATTTGCCGCAATAATTCTTGTTCCTCCCTGAGGGAATTGATACACCGTATTAATGAGGATTTGAGGGAGAATAGGGGCACGGGCTGCTTTTGTTATCTGAACCAGAATACATAATAAGCTAACAAATAATATAGCTGATATTCTGATTGATAAATATTTCTTTGATGATCGCATTTGCTAAAATTTTTTTTAGTAAGATGGCTATTAATTTAACCGACCTACTTAAAAACAATTGAAGGCAAAAAGTTACAATTCCACTTAGAAAAATTAGAGATCACACGTTCTCAATGCCGCCCATACGTTTATCTTTGAGGTGTTTGAAAAAGGTGGGGGTCAGACCGGTGACCTTTTTGAATTGATTAGAGAGATGTGCAACAGAGCTATAATGCAAGCGGTATGCAATTTCAGTCAAAGTAAGTTCGTCATATACCAGTAACTCCTTGACCCGTTCAATCTTATGCTTGATAATAAAATGTTCGATCGTCGAACTTTCCACTTCGGAAAATAAATTGGCGAGGTATGTATAGTCGTAACCAAGTTTTTCGCTAAGATGGTCGGAAAAATTTATCTTTAACGCTTCATCAGTGTAATGGATGGTTTCGATGATAACGTTCTTGATCTTTTCGATCAACATACTTTTCTTATCATCCATCAATTCTAATCCGGATTTTTTCAGAGCTTCTGCCAATTCTGCACGCTGTTCGGAAGTCAGATTTTCCCGGATAATAGCTTCTCCTAAATCTACAACGGAATAATGCAGACCAAGTTTATCAAACTCGGACTTCACCATCATCTTGCAGCGGATGCTGACCATGTATTTGATATAAAGCTTCAATTCGTGCTTTCTGTTAGAATAAGTATGCCCTGGGGTGAAGCTACATATACATCTGTAAGCACCTAAGCTAATATATCCTGTATAAGTTCAGGACAAATAACCTACGATCTGTGGATAACTTGTAACTATATTAAAATAAATAAGTTAACTAATGTCGAAATCCAGGTAAGATTGAAGATTTATTACAACGGGATCTGGAGTATCCTGCTCAGCGAGAGCATATTTTTTTGATGCAGGTAATATTTTTTTTGCCCGGATCTCAGGTAATAATTTAGGAGATGCCTCGAGGGATCTGTTAAAATCTTCGAATAGCACAATGGGTTTCGAAGACGGTTTCGGAATTTTGTCAGTCATGATTATTATATAGTAATATACGATAAAAAATACAAAAGCCCCGAACACCTCGGGGCTTTTGTATCGGATCGATGTAGTTATCTTATCCCTGATCGTTCTCTTTTCATCATCTCCGGTATATCATTAGTGTTCCGGCATCTTGTGTAGTCACTTATTCACAAAACTTCACTGAGAAATTCTTAGTTGCTTGTGATGGGCTTATTCTCTTTCGATACTTCTTTTGATGTATCTGAAGTATTTTTCTGATCTCCGCCTACATTTGAAGGAGATTGTGACTTCTCAGACGGATTCGTCTTGCTGTCCTGAGATGTGATAGGGGAGTTTCTATTATTCTGGTCTGGTGTTGTTTCGTTATTGTTGCTCATTTTTTTTTTGTAATAAAATGGAAAAAATTTTCCATCTGTATCGAATGCAAAACTACGGAAGACAGTAACAAAAAACATTACACAACTTTAGAAATTAGTTACATGATTCACACATTGAAAAAAAATGCGATGATCGCAGAAAACGAGTATCAAAATTAAAACCGATATTATCTTATAAAAAGAATATTGTGGTAACTCTAATACGCATAGCGACATATATGTCGTCGAATATCAGAATGACAGATATTCTAAGCTAATAGCTGTTCAGTATTTGTTTATAGTGTGCGTGCGAATTTATTGACCATAAGAGCTAGCTTTTTCAATAAGTTATCGACATTATTCCTATTTACCGTTGTAAACAACGGAAATTCGCTTTATCCGATATATACGCCGTATTGTTTTGGTGCATTCTGTCGTAATTTTGAAAATTGAATATTCGCCAAATCATAGGTGATAATGTCCGCTGCTTTAGGCATAAGCGTAAGTGGAGCCAGCAGAAGCTAGGTATAGAAACCGGGCTTCATCAGGATTATCTTGGTCGTTTGGAACGCGGATTGGAAAATGTCGGTGTGGATAATCTTGCGAAGATAGCGGGAAGTTTTGAGGTCGATCCTTCCTATCTTCTTATAGAGAATTATTGCCTAACAAATTAGGACATCCTTTTTAAGGAGTAGTACTCTGATGGTTTACGAACTCTTTTGAGAATCTGTGAATTATGTAACATTCTTTGGAGCTAATCGTGTTTCTGTTGTCGATGCTTATTTTAGATATCTACCCTACAGACCAGAATGGAAAAAAAATATTTGCACGTTGCAGTTATTGATGATTTTAACGAATGTTTTGTCTCTTTAAATCAAGAAGATTTGAGGTCGCAAGTATCTTTATGGTTGAACCAAAATTCGGTTGCCCCGCCTACCGATGCCGAGTGGGAGTTGACCTTAGGTGCAGATAGGTATGACGTTGATCTGACCTCCCCGGCAATTGGTTGGATATCATATTATAAAACAGAGTCGAAATTATAGGGAGGGTAGGAGATGAAAGGCTTTAAACTCAAACTTCCCGAAAGGCCTCGTGGACATCCGGGAAGTAGTTCTTATCCTTGAATATAGAGCTTAAACCCCGTGACAGGGTAGTTCGATTTGCAAAATTACGAAACACCTCCGCTTCGAATGTTACATAATTCTTGAAGAATCTTACATAATTCACACATTTTGAACGTTGATTAACCTTCATTATGTTGGATCACTAAAAAAAAATGTGGGAAATGTATGAGCACACTTGATCTTTTCCGTAGTTTTGAATTATGAATAAGGAACAAGATAATAAAACAAGGGGACAAATTGCTAATGTTACGGTTGAAAATTATTCCGCACCTCCGGGGATAATCGCAATTCCAGCCGCCATCCTCGGCGTTGTTTTTGTCGGGATTATCCTCCATTTTATCAGTGACGCTATCTTAACATTCGTAGCGGCACTTTTCCTTGCGAATATTTTCTTACCGATAGTTGAGAAAATGCGGAAGAAAAAGATACCCTCTTTCTTTGCTGTTGTATTAGTGCTCAGTGTGGTTGGTGTTGTTCTTCTTGGGATTGTTGCAATTCTTAGTAGCACGGTTAGTTCAATATCTGAAGTAATGCCTAAATACCAACTCAAATGGGATCATGTATTCCTTCCCTGGATAATTGATGTGGGCAGCCGAATTTCTCCTGAGTTTCGAAAGCATGCATCTGATTTTAGTTTTACATCTATTGTACCTCCTGAAAAGATTGTTTCTGTTCTCTCAACGATCCCTGCACTTATCAGCTCTTTTACTTTGATACTGCTTTTTATGCTTTTTATCGTTGCCTCCCATGGTCAGTTTAGAAAAAAAATAGATCAGGCTTTCCCACCGTCAGGTTCGTTTCATCTAAAGCAAATGGTTGAAAATATTGAGAGTCGGGTCAGAACTTATCTTTTAACGAGCTTGCTTATTAATACTGCCGCTGGAGTCACAATGACTGTTGTTCTTTTGGCGTTCGGGGTTGACTTGGCTTTACTGTGGGGTGTTATTACATTCCTTTTAATGTTTATTCCAAGTATAGGATCTATTTTTGCGATCAGTTTACCTATTCTTGCATCTTTTGTCCAATTTGATTCTGTAACCACACCTATTATTTTAGGTGTTATTATCATTGTCTCACAGCTCTTGATTGGAAGTTTTATCGCTCCCCGTGTATTGGGAAACTCGCTGAATCTAAGCCCGTTACTCATACTTATAACTATTATTTTTTGGGGATGGGTATGGGGTCCTCTTGGGATGATCTTAGCGGTGCCGATAACATCTGCGATTACAATTGTGTTTGAAAATATTCCGCCATTGCGCCCCTTGGCTGTAATGATGAGTTCCGGGGGGCAAACAAGAATAAAGAAAAAAAGTCGATAACTTACTTAAATCCACCGACAACTTTCCCTAATGATTTTCGCAGACTGATCCAGAGAAATTGCATGAATTCTTCATCGCGGTGACGGGTGACCGATGCAGTGCCCGATTTCGCAGGTTTATCATCTGTTGCAAGGTTATTTGATTTGAGTACAAATGTATTTGCCCAGAATGTTTTTATTCCTTCTAAGATACCCCGTTTTTCTTTAATATCTGTTGCGAGGATTTTTAATGAAAAATCATGGTAGACCGGGGTGACTGTTGTGGTGGCAGTACCTGAGCGAATATTGATATCGATATTCCCACTCTCCACAATCCCCTCAGAAACCTCCAGTCGCTCGAATGGAATAAGCCATGTGTTCAATTTTTTTGTGTCAAATCTACCAACTGTCCCATGAATTTTTATATTGAAGTTCTTATCCATAAGCGGATAGCTGGCTGTTGCTCTGAGTAAACCTTCTCCCACAAAATAAGCATTTGCTGTAATTTCAGTTGTCTTACCAAAGTATTTACCGAGACTATCTGAACAGATAGGCGCTACAGTGAGGCGTGTCCTGTCAAAAAATAATACACCGGGTTTCAGACTTCCTCGTGACCTCTCACGAACTATTGCTTTGCCCTTATTTAATATTAGTGAATCAATACTGAGCTTGATCGGTAACGATTGAATTATTTCATTCGGCATCGGAGAATCATCGGGATGAATATCGGGCGGCCTGCGTCTGTCGAGATAGGAATTAAGATACCAGGTCTCCGCTTCAAGCTTATGTAGCTCAATACTTTTTCCTGCAAATATTTTTTTATAATTTATTCCGTGAAGTGTAATCTGGGTTAAGCGAAAGTCAATGCCGGCCCTGGCAACAGGATGCTTTGCCGCATAGACATCTTCGGAATAATTTGGCTTATAAGAAAAGCTGTCAATCGTGAGCAGTGAATCAGATAAGCTTCCTTTGAGGTTGCGAATCTGGACGGAATAGAAACTATCTTCTGTTACATAACTGAATGTCGGCAATGAAAAATCAACGCGCTTTGAAAAAAGAAGGGGTTCTTTTTTATTGCTTTCCTGATCAAGTAAAAAGTTTGATAATTTTACTGTTGCCCGAAATGAGGGGATAGTACTTTCTTGTGAACGTGATGGCAGAAAAACGAGAATATCCCTTAAGACGATGCTATCAAATCCTAAGACAGGCATTTTGGATGGAGCTTGCGGAAAGTTTTTTAATGAGTCGCCGATTACATCAGGTGATGGTGCCTGGAGGCTTGCATCAACCATATATAACCTGGGAGTATTCATTTCCATGCTTGTAATGGAAATATCATTGCCCCGTAAAATATCCCACCAACTTACACCGGTTAATTTTACCGTATCTATAACGACTTTTCCCACGACCATACCTTCTTCGGTACTGTCGTATCGTGCCCTGAGCAGTTCGAAGTTTCGGCACAGAACAGTGCCATACGAATATTGTATGCTTCCCAGAGTAAGAACGTATCTGCCATGTGTCGCAATTCGTGTTGCAGCGCTCAGCTTGGGAATGACCGTTCTATTAATAACACCCTCTGCAAAAAAATTCAGGAAGATCCATCCACCAATGAGAAGAAATAATACAATACCTATTACGATATAGAGAACTTTTTTTAAAAATGTTTTTTTGTGCATTAAATTTGCCGATGATTCATTCTTATTATTCATTATACGAGACAATAATACTATTTACACAACGATAGGATCCTTTCCTTTGATGATCCGGGGACAGAGAAATTAATATTTTATCTTAGTTATTGAAAACCGGGGAGTTAGCAGATAACGTAAACGTATATATTTGAAGAAGTATTTCTGGTAATTTGAAAATGTGGGAATAATGTAACATATTTAAAAAGTTATGTAATGATTTTAACGGGTTAATCCTGTAATTTTGTGGTTATGACAATATTTATTATGAGAAGTCTTGGTGTTATCATGTTATCTTTGATATATCTGGGAAATATTCGTGCACAAGTCGGGACTCCCGATCCAAGTGTCCCTAAGGTACAAGTTGTTGTTCAGGATACGAACATCAAGGTTTTGAAAGTGCCCGTGGATACTAATTCAAAGAAAATTCTGGTTAAAGATACATCGGCGCATTTAGAGAATCTGTATCACGGCCTTCTCAATGATAATCCGGTTTATAATCACCTGTACCCATGGTGGCAGCCGACTCTTAAAGTTGTACTTCAAAATGTTCTTCTGAATTTGTTCGATCATTATATCCTTCATTTAGATTTTCCGGTTGTGGGTTTTAATTCGTGGAAAAATACTGCAAACCCATTCTTTTGGACAGACCGCTGGAAATGGGATGAGGATAGATTTGGAAATAATTTTTTTCTTCACCCTCTGACCGGGGCAGGATATTTTAATGCTGCACGTTCCTCTGGATTTAATTTTTATGAATCAATGCCTTATGCATTCGGAGGAAGTTTGATGTGGAAAATGTTCGGAGAAAATGCCGGTTCCTATGATCCAATCCATCATCCCGAATTGAATGGAAGGCCTGAAAGAGAAGATATCATCAACACGACGATATTAGGTATTTTTGGCGGAGAAGTTCTTTATAGAATAAGCTCAAATATTCTTGATGACCGGACAACAGGATCGGAGAGATTCGGAAGAGAGTTGCTTGCGGGTGCGATTGACCCGGGAAGGTTTTTATCCCGTCTGTTGCAGGGTAAGGTAGGCAGTGTTACTACGGATGAAGTGTATCAGAAAGAGCCGTTGGATGTTGTAATGTCGGGCGGTGTACAGGTGCAAGGGTCGAAAAATCCGAAAGTAGTTATTAATGCAGATTTTGATTACGGAGATCCTTTTGAAAAAAGAGATCGCAAGCCCTTTGATTACTTTACTCTTCGTGCCGATGCTACAATCGGAGAAGGGAGAAAAATTGTAACTAATATTACCGGAGAGGGTGTCCTTTATGGTAAGAATATAACTGTTGACAAAACGGAAATGCTAGCCGGCGCTTTTATGCATTATGATTATTGGGACAGTTACAATTTTGAATTGGCAACGATGGCTTTTAGTGCCGGAGTAGTTTCAAAGCTTGTCGTAGCTCCGAATACTAATCTCTATACCAATTTTAATCTTGGGGTGGTACCCTTTGCAGGAAACAGCAGAGAATATGGTCCCGATACTTCGCAAGTTCGAGATTATTATTTTAGTGCAGGAGCAGAAGCCAAATTAGAAGTAACTTTGAATTACAAGGGCTTTGTAAGTGGAACTGTCTTGGCGTACTATTACTGGCTCAATACAATTGAGCGTCCGCTGATAACCGGTCGTCCAGGTAATGATTATATCGCAATTCTCAAACCCAGGATAGAATTCCATCTTTTCAATAATGTTGGAATTGGAGCGGAACACCAAATATATTTGGATGATAGAGTGTACAGTGATAATACTCCGACTATCCATACTTCAAAAACACAGGACAAAATTTTCTTGGTGATTTATTTGGCTGACTTTTTGCATAACAGATAAATTTACAAATTAGAAGAATTATTAAAGTCCACACTGAAAAAAATATGAAGAATAAATTTTTTGCTTGCTTTCAGTTGTGTGAACTACTGCCTTAGTTTCAAAAGTAAAATAACGGATGGTCATATGACGAAACTCTCAGGAAAGTAATTCCTGATGTGAGCTAAATGTGTGAATCATGTAACATATTCCAAAAGTTATGTAACAGAAAGAAAACCGAATGTCCGTAAGTTTGTGTAATGCTATTAGATACAATTATTATTACTTAAAAATTATGCGATTATTATTTTTATTTATTATTACAATCCTATCGGTATCATTAGCTAAGGCAGAGTTTCCTTCTTCTGTGAGGATCGCAATGCTCAAATCATCAAATGCGTTCGAAGATCAAGATACGAATTCTAAACTTAAAAAAGCTATTCAGGATACAAATAAAATTAAGCAGCTTACTCCCAGTACCTCTCAGATTAAGCAAGAGATTCAGGATACCAATGTGAAGACGAATGTTATTGCACCGGATACGAACTCAAAGAAAATTTTAGTAAAAGATACCACGGCGCATATCTACAACATGTATCGGGGGTTGTTAAACGACGATCCTCTCTATAATAAAAAAGAACCGTATTCGACTCCGATGCTCAAAGTATTTATTGAAAATGCTGCATTGCTCGGTGTTGACAGATATATTTTTAATTATGACTTCTCCAGGGTCGGATTTAATTCCTGGTCACATAATATTAAAACAGGGTGGGAATGGGATAATGATAGATTTGCTGTCAATTTCTTCCTCCATCCATTTACCGGGGGAAATTATTTTATCGCTGGAAGATCAAGCGGCTATAATTACTGGGAATCAATACCCCTTGCATTAGAAGGAAGTTTAATGTGGGAATATTTTGGTGAGACCACTCTTCCTTCTTATAATGATGTTATTAACACGACGCTCAATGGAGCATTTGGGGGCGAGGTTCTGTACCGTTTAAGTTCAAATATCTTAGATGATCGTACAACTGGCTCCGAAAGATTTGGCCGTGAATTGACGGCGGCTATTTTAAGCCCTATGAGATTTTTCAGCCGCTTAATTCAAGGCAAAGTGGGGAACGTTGCAAGTGCTGAAGTGTATCAGAAAGAGCCATTGGATGTTGTCATTTCGGCAGGGGCACGTTCGATAAATTCAGGCATTTCTGTCGGCAATGCCGCCCTCGTCGGTTTGCTGAATTTTGATTTTGATTACGGCGATCCTTTCGAAAAAAGAGACCGAAAACCCTTTGATTATTTTATTCTCCGGATGAATCTGACCTTTGGTGCAGGAAGAAAGATCATTGATAATGTTGTTGGTAACGGAATATTATACGGTGGAAATCTTAAGGTGGGGAACATGGAAATGCTTGCCGGTATTTTCCAACATTATGATCTCTGGGATAATAAGGATTTTGAACTTGGTGCTTTGGGATTCGGAGCCGGAATTGTAACCAAAATATCTATAGCGAAGAATACCAATCTTTATACGAATCTTCATATTGGTGTTATTCCACTTGCAGGAAATAGTACCGAAAGAGGTCCGGATACTACACAGGTCAGGGATTATTATTATAGCGGCGGCGGAGAAGCAAAATTGGATGCGACTTTAAATGTCAGCGGAATTTTCAGCGCTACAATTTTGGGTTATTTTTACGGACTGCATACATATGTCGGTAATTCAGGGAATGATCTTATTGCTATTATTAAGCCTCGAATTGAAGTACGTGTATTCAATAATATTGGAGTAGGGTTTGAGCATTTGATCTATTCCGATACCCGTTATCCGAGCGGTACACAGAGCAGTATCAACAGATCAAGTTCTGAAGAAAAGCTTTTCCTGACAATTTATTTGGCAGACTTTCTGCATAATAAATAAACTTATAAAAATGATACTGCGTTAAAATATTTTCTTATGAAAAACTTTATGAAAAATAAAATTCTTATTGCAGTTCTATTCTCTGTAATTACAACTGCGACTTTTGCACAGGAAAAGACGCCGACGCAAGATACAACAGGCTTCCGTTATAACTTCTCACAGTTCTGGAGAGAGACAGGACATTATTTCACTACGCCACTTCATTGGGGAGGCCCCGATGCCATCGTGATCGGATCGCTTGCTGCCGGTACGGCAGTTGCCTATGCCCTGGAAGCTCCTGCAAAAGATGTCATTTTCAGCAGCCGGGCATTATATAATGGTACTCTGTCTAAGATAGGCGATTTTTATGGTGGACTTTATACACCTTTTATTCTTTTTGGCGGATTTGGAGGTTATTCTCTTATCACCGGAGATATGACTTCCAGAAAAATCGCATTTGAATTAGGTCAATCTTGTTTGTATGCTGGTGCAATCACGGCATTACTAAAGTACACCATTGGCAGGGCACGTCCTTATGCAAATCTCGGAAAAGCCTCCTTCTTTAATTTTAGTCTGTCAAATGATGCATATCATTCATTCCCATCGGGGCACATGACCGAAGCGATGGCATTGTCCACAGTCCTGGCATTTAATGCTGAGCCACTGTGGTTGAAAGTACTTTGTTACGTTCCTGTACCTTTTACATTTTTTTCTCGCGCATATCAGGGATATCATTGGGTTTCCGATTGCGTGCTCGGGGCTGGTATTGGTTTCTTCACAGCCAAATGGTGTGAAGATGCACATGGCAGAGTTGATGATGTTCCGCCAAAGACCGGTAGCCTTGAAGTAAAATCATTGTTCCCGCTGACGGTCAGTATGGTAATTAATTAAAAATCTACAGTACCATATAAATATTGAGATCGGGATGTTGCGGAACCGTTCGATGGTCTTCTTCGTCTTGCACAAGCGATAATTGAAAATATAACTAATTTATGTCAAAAAAAGCAGAAGTGATTCCCGAGGTTACAGAATGGTACTCCGTGAAAGAAAGCAAGTATCACGATAATCTCAAGTGCAGTACGGGCAAGGAGATAATTGGTAAAGACCGTAAACCGGGTACGGGCGGTAAACCCCTTTGCATTCTCTGTGACGGTTTGAATAAAGGCGGCAAATAAGACTCCTCCTCTATTTCACGGCCACTGATTTCTCCACATTTGAATGGGGTTTCAGGAATGTCAGGAAGGCATTCAGATCTCTGGTAAATCCCGGGAAAGTAGCTAATGGCTGATCTGTTGGCGAAACGATGACATAATAGGGTTGAGCAATAGTGCTGAACCTTGCTTCCTCCATTACTCTGTTTGAATCATCCAATGGCGAGCCATCATCTGTATAGAGCCGCGCCAAGACAAAATCTTTGAAAAGCCCTACTACCTCCGGCTTTTTGAAAATAGTCGCCTCCATGGCTCGGCAATTGGTGCATTGATATCCTGTGAAGTCAATGAAGACATTCTTTCCTTCTTTCTTTGCCTGAACTAGCGCTTCATTTAATCTTGAATGCCAGAAGAGACTTGAATTCTCCGCTCCGGACTTCAGCGGATTTGACCCAATAGATGCTGTTGTCGCCGGATTCTCATCCAAGACCGGCGGCAGAAAAGCATCAAGCTCCCCAAGTCCTTTACCTGCAAAACCCGTGTACATGAAAATACCAAAGGTTAAGAAAACTATTGAAAATACAGCACGGATAGGTCCGATATGTTGCGATGGCGTATCATGAGGCAAGTTAAATCTGCCGAGAAGATACATCGTCGTAATGAAGGCAATTGCCATCCATGTTGCTATGACGAAGTCTCTGGTGAAAATATGCCAATGGAAAACAAGATCGACATTCGAAATAAATTTCATTGCTGCTGCGATCTCCAAAAATCCCATTACTACTTTTACACTATTAAGCCATCCGCCGCTTTTCGGCAGAGCCTTCATCGCTGAAGGAAAAAGTGCCAACAGGAAAAAGGGAAGTGCAAAGACGGAGGCAAAAACCGTCATACCAATAAGAGGTATGAACCACTGTCCTCGTGAAAAAGAAACCATCAATGTTCCGACGAATGGAACAGTGCAGGTAAAACTTGTCAAAGAAAAAACGAATCCCATGAGGATCACCGAGACGATCTTGTTATCATGCGTCGATGCTTTAACATGCAGTTTATTCAATATCTCGTTCGGAACACCCAATTCATAGAGTCCGAAAAGATTTAATGCAAATGCAATAAATATCACAGCTATTAGGATATTCACAGCCGGATTCGCTGCGAATTTATTTATGCCGGATGAGCCAAAAAGTAATGCAAGTAAGAATCCAAGCACAACGAAAGTGACGACAATACCTACCGCATAAAAGGTAGCATCTTTGACCGCATGTTTCTTCGAGCCTTGGTTACGCTTGGTAAAGAAACTCACGGTGATAGGGATCATGGGAAAAACGCATGGCGTTACCAATGCCAGCAATCCGAATCCCATAGCAGTAAAGATGAAACTCCAAATGGATTCATTAGCGATCTTATTCAGATCATCTGCAGTAGTGCCATTTGCTGTGGGCGCGGACGGGGTTTGAGCATTAGTTATTGCGGCATGCTGAGTTGATGTATCAACTGCCACAGAGATTTCTTTTGTTGTATCAGCCTCACCCGTACCTTGAGTTATTGCAAGCTGCAAAGGTTCTTTCCCAAGGAATAACATGGGCACCGTGAAAGTATTTGCAGGAATGCAATTGCTTTCATTACAAGTCTGATAGTTCATCCACAGGTAAAACGGATCCTTACCTATCGTTGCAGAGTGTTTAACTTTTATTTTGGCAATAATATCAAAATCGGAATAGTAGGCTTTTGTTGTCGCCATGAAGTTAGAATCAAACTTCGGTGTGACTTTGCCTTTTTCTTCAAAACTAATAAGTTGAAAACTATTGGCAAGTTCAGGAGGTATTTGTAATATGAGCGGCGAACTTGCTTCGGCATCGGACTTTGATGAATATACGTGCCAGTGTTTGCCAACCTTAAAATGAATTTTCGCATCGAATATTTTGCCTTGAGAAAGATCCTGTGAAGGATCAACAGAAAGGCTGAAGGTTGCACTATCCGGTTCAAATTTCTCTCTGGTCTTTAAAAGTTTTTGGGCAAAAGTGGTAGTGCCGAGGGGAAATAGCCCGGTCAGAATAAGTACAATGAGGAATCGGCGTTTTTGCATCATAAAGAAAACGGGCATCCGAAGACGCCCGTTCCATCTATTGCTAATTGTTCATCATCTATTTGACATTATATGTCGTCACCCCGTTTTTCGTTTTCTCATGGATTTTCGCTTTGGAATTGCCATCTGCCCGCATTTCAGCAAGGCGTTCTTGTGCTTCGATACTATTGGAGGTAGTAAATCCTCCTCCGGATGAATGTCTGATTGAAGCAGAGCGATGCTTTTTCGGTGCAGGCGTTTTCTCTATCTCATTTACAGATGCAGGAGGTGGTACGTCATCCTGCTTTTCATTCATTCCTGTAGCTCTGGGTATTGCCAAAGAAGTATCGGGCATTGCCGGATGCGGTGCATTCGGATGCATGATCATTGGCGGCGGAGGCATCATATTGCCGAACTCATGATAATTATGTCTGCCATCTTGAATAACTCTGATCAAAATGATAGAAAGCGCCATAATCCCAAGAATGCCAACGATAACGCTGAGCACATTCAAAGGTGACCACCAACTCCGTCTTGGCGAGGGTGTTCCGTAATCTGGTCTGAAATCTTCCGGCATAGTTTTATCTTTTATATCAAAACCCAAAGCCTCGGCTTTTGGTGCTCGTGAACCATAGAGCAATGCTTCGACGTCCTTTTCAGGGATTCCATAGCGTGTTGCAAGACGTTTCACCGGTTCGCCGGAGCTGCTGCTTTCTGTATCAGGGGATAAAAGAATTACTTGTTTCACTGTTTTGGTAACAAAAGTCTAAGGTACAAATCTAAGAAATTATTCTCGAATCACTGTAGAATCCACTTTTTCTTCACTGCTGCAAAATGAGTTTTAATTCCTTTTTTTGCGAAAGCAGAGTTTCTTATCGTAAATTTACGGAAGTTTACGTGTGAATTCTATGAAAAAACAAAAAAAACGGATAAAAGATGAAAGCCAAACCACAAGCCGAAAGCAGGATCATGTCGAGCTTGTTGTCTCGCAGCAGGTTTCACACCGTTCGGTAAGTGCCGGTTTTGAGCACCTTCGTTTTGTGCATAATGCCATTCCTGAGATCGCATTAAGTGATGTCGATACCTCAACAGAATTTTTAGGCAAACATCTTGATGTGCCTATTCTTATTTCCTCCATGACAGGCGGATATAAAGATGCCGAAAGAATTAACAGAGCGCTTGCAGCCATGAGCGCCAAATATGGCGCTGCAATGGGAATAGGAAGCGCGCGTCAGGCTTTTGAAAATAAAATCTATCATAATTCTTTCAAAGTTGCCCGTAAAGAAAACCCCCTCGGACTTATTTTTTCAAATATCGGAGCTGTGGAAGTAGCCCGTCTTGCTAAAGAAAAAAAGGTCGGCACGATTAAAATGATCATTGATCTGCTTGAAGCAGATGCTTTGATCGTTCACTTAAATCCGCTTCAGGAATTAATGCAGCCCGAAGGCATTGCTGATTTTCGTGGTGTGCTTGCAGGGATCGAACTCTGTGCAAAAAAACTGGGTATACCTATCATTGCTAAAGAAGTGGGAGCCGGAATTTCAAAAGATGCTGCGAAAAGACTTATAGAAGCAGGGGTACGTGTCATTGATGTTGCCGGTGCAGGTGGAACGAGCTGGGCAGGGGTGGAGATCTTACGCCAGAAAAAGAAAGACCGTGCAAAACTTGAGCCATTTTGGGATTGGGGAATTCCAACCTTGGATTCACTGACTCAAGTCCGTGAACTGCGCGAAACGATGACATTCGGGATTATCGCAAGCGGGGGAATCAGAAACGGAGTTGATATTGCAAAAACTATTGCGCTCGGAGCTGATCTTACTGGTATTGCAAAACCATTCATCACATCGTTTATGAATGACGGAGAGAAAGCTCTTGATCGAACAGCGGAAGATCTGGTCACTCAATTGAAATATTCAATGTTTTTAACAGGGTCAAAGAACCTTACCGAGCTTGCGAAGCAACCGTTACGTCAGTTTTAGCGTTCGGAGCCCCAATGAATTTGACCGAACAATTTCTTCGCTCGACCGAGGCGGCTCGTTCCGCCATTGAGATACGCCTTCACGAGATTATCCCTGAATCTCCGAAAAGCCTCTATGACCCTATCCGTTACGTCTTCCAATCCTCAGGAAAGCGTATCCGCCCTGTGCTTACTTATCTGGCATCGCAGGCTGATCCAAAAGCCGATTGGCTTTCAGCAGCATGTGCAGTCGAACTTCTCCATAATTTTACGCTCGTCCATGATGACATTATGGATAATGCCGATACCAGACGCGGTGAGGCAACGCTTCATAAAAAATATGATATGAGCACAGCGATCTTAGCAGGTGATACGATCATCGCACTAGCCGAAGAATCGCTTGCATCCGGTGAGTACCATCTCTCACATGAAATGACGCGCGAATTTGCTTTTGGCTTCCGCTCAGTTTGCGAAGGGCAGGCGTATGATAAAGAATTCGAGACGCGCACTGCTGTGACAACGGAAGAATACATCCGGATGATCGATTTAAAGAGTGCGAAGATGCTGGAACTTGCTGTCGTTCTCGGAGCGCTTTCTTCCGATGGAGAGAATGTTGAACCAATGCGTGAATTTGCCCACCATACCGGAATTGCATTTCAGATC
>Ga0206887_10162_pt1 | contig 15823 bp, 8 predicted proteins | sample Alteio_BWOrgHeat_89_FD_153248 | JGI IMG/M metagenome (GOLD analysis project Ga0206887, IMG submission 153248) | Enriched cells from forest soil in Barre Woods Harvard Forest LTER site, Petersham, Massachusetts, United States - Alteio_BWOrgHeat_Nextera3 ...
CAATCGCCATAAAACCCGCAGCCAAGCTAGCCGGAGGCAACGCGGTTGAATTAATGAGCGGCTTGCAGGATGTCTTTAAAAAATCTATCACTGTTTTACTTCCCGCAATGAAACCACCCAGGCTACCCAGGGCTTTCGACATGGTGCCCATGTTTATTAAGTTCTCAGTTCTCAGTTCACAGTTCTCAGTGAAGTGATTCAGGTCGTGGGCGTGGTCTAGCATTAACGTGGCATTATGTTTTTCACAAAGCTCAGAAAGCTTTTGAATGTCAAGCGCATCGCCATCCATGCTGAATACGGCTTCGGTTATCACCATGCAATTATCATATGAATTGCGGTTCTTTTCCAAAATCCTTTCGAGGGAATTTAAATCATTATGGGTGAAACGTTTGAAAGTGCTGCCGGAAAGTTTGGCGCCTTCAATTATGCAGGAATGGGCGAGTTTATCGGTTATTATCAGGTCACCCGAACCATTCAGCGTTGAGATCGCACCCAGGTTTGCGGTGTATCCGGAGGAAAAAACGCAGGCGGCCTGCGCGCCGAAAAGCTCCGCCAGTTTTTGCTCCAACTGGTCATATAGCGGGTTATTACCGGTTATCAGCCGTGAAGCCCCTGCCCCGGTGCCGTATTTTTCTGTGGCCTCGATTGCGGCCTGTTTCAGGCGGCTATCTTGCGAAAGGCCGAGATAATCATTGCATGAGAATGAGGTTAATTTTTTGCCGTTACGGATTATCTCACCCGCACCAGCGCGCTCGGTCGGTTTCACCACCCGCAGCTGGTTTGCAGCTTGTTTCTCAAGGATTTTCCTGTTCAAAGATGCTTCAAAACTATTCATTTCTTATTGATTAATGGGGTTCTGACCTGTATAAACTTGGCTTGGAATATATATAGAGGGTATTTTGGAATTTACACCTGAAATCAGACATAACTGGAAACTGCCAGAGGTGCTCGCCTTGTTTGAAGCCCCTTTCAACGACCTTATCTTCAAAGCACAAACCGCCACCCGCAGATTCTTTGATGCGAACACCGTGCAAGCATCTACCCTGCTTAGCATCAAAACCGGCGGCTGCCCTGAAGATTGCAAATATTGCCCGCAAAGCGCCAGCTACAACACCGGCGTCAAGGCCGAAAAACTGCTCGATAGCGAACATATCTTAACCGAAGCCCGCAAAGCCAAGGAAATGGGCGCGACCCGTTTTTGCATGGGCGCTGCATGGCGCTCCCCTAAAGACAGGCACATCCCGGTACTGGCAGAAGTTATAAAAGGCGTGAAAGATATGGGGCTTGAAACCTGCATGACACTTGGTATGTTAAGCGACACCCAGGCGCAGGCGCTCAGCGATGCCGGGCTTGATTATTACAACCATAACATTGATACGTCTGAAGAGTTCTACTCAAAGATCATCACCACCCGCACCTTTGAAGACCGCCTGAACACACTGGAAAATGTCCGCAAAAGCGGAATGAAAGTTTGCTGCGGCGGGATCGTGGGGATGGGCGAGAAAATTGAGGACCGCGCCAACATGCTAATTACGCTTGCGAACATGGCCGAACATCCGGAATCTGTGCCGGTCAACATGCTGGTGAAAGTTGCCGGAACCGCACTTGAGAACGTGGCCGAGGTCAGCCATATTGATTTTGTGCGCACCATTGCAGTTGCGCGCATCATGATGCCGGCGAGTTATGTACGGCTTTCTGCCGGGCGCGAAACAATGAGCAAGGAAACCCAGGCTCTATGTTTCCTGGCTGGTGCGAATTCAATTTTTTACGGTGAAAAACTCCTCACCACCGCAAACCCTGAAAAAAATGAAGATGTTGAATTGCTGAACTCACTGGGGATAAAGATCGACAACAAAGTTGAGCACAAGACCAGCTGCGCGGGGAAAGCAGAAGCGGCTTAAACTCAACTGTCATTCTGGACTTGATCCAGAATCTCAACAAAGGAATTCGTTTTTGCTTTGCAAAAACTCAAAATTAAGTATTTGCAGGGATCCTGGCTTTCGCCAGAATGACAAGCGCCGGGTTAAAAAATGAACAAAGATAAGATATGCAAGATATTCGAGATATTCAAAAAAGCCTCGCCCGAACCAAAAACCGAACTTGATTTTAAAAATGATTATACGCTGCTGGTGGCCATCAGCCTTTCAGCGCAAGCAACAGATGTTTCGGTAAACAAAGCCACAGCAGCACTTTTTAAACTTGTCGATAACCCGAAAAAAATGCTGGAACTCGGTGAGGATGGCTTAAAAAAATATATCAAGACCATCGGGCTTTATAATGGCAAGGCAAAAAATATAATCGCCCTCAGCCGCATTTTAATTGAACAACACAAAGGCAAGGTTCCAAAAACATTTGCCGAGCTGAAGGCATTGCCTGGGGTTGGTACAAAAACCGCCAATGTTTTCCTGAACTGTTTTTACCAGCATCCGGTGATAGCGGTGGATACCCATGTTTTCCGTGTGAGTAACCGCATTGGCCTGGTGAAAGCGAAAACCGCGGATGAATGCGGCGAGAAACTTAATAAGATAATTCCCGCTGAATATAAAATCCACGCGCACCATTGGCTGATATTACACGGGCGATATACCTGCAAAGCACGCAAGCCTGAATGTTTAAAATGTCCTATCGAAAAACTTTGTGAGTTCAAGGAAAAGAACTTCAGCTAATATTTTTCAGGAAAGCAGGCATGGTCTAGAAGATTATAATTTATACCCACCGCACTTGGTATAAGGGTTCCGTTATAAAAGGCCGTGCAGCAGGCATTGTTTATATTTCCATTCTGATGGAAATTATCAAGGCATTTTGCAACTTCAGGAATATCTTTTTTATCCGGCGCATCACAATTGCTTTTTGCGCTGTCGAGGATATTAGCCAGGGAATTATCACCGGCAAAGAATTGGGTGTTTTTTATCTTCCCGTTATTCGCCTGCAAATAACTACAGCAGGCATCAGAATATTTATAGTCTTTCATATATTGCGCCTTGCACACTGCGGCTGCCCGCTTCATGGAACAGGTGTTCTCAGCTTTTATTCCAAGTGCATTATCAAATTTTTTTATCGCCGGAAGTTTTGCACAACATTCATCAGACAATGTGCCGTTTACCCTATACACATCAACGCAATTCATGAATTCAAGTTTGTTCGGGTTTTCAATTCCACATTTAGATTTTATCGATGCAAGCGGATTTTTAATAACCCCGTCTTTATTACCAACATCCCAATACTCCGCCATTTTACAACACCAGCTGTTTACTATCCCGTCCTTTGAAGCCGAGGTAAGGCAGTCATCCACACCGCAAAATTTTACTGAATGTGGAAAGTTAGGTGTTTCCTGGCAAAAGGTTCTGCATAGCTCGATCTTATCACGCAGGCCGCTAGATATTGCTTGCTTGGAAAGAGAGTAATTTTGCATTGTTATCATGCAGCTTTCCTCTGCATTTGCGAAGATCGGCAGAAATATCAGGGTGATGATATATAATATTTTCAACCAGTTTTTCATGAGCCTTTAATTAATTTCCTCCCCTGCAATCGGAGTCACTGCCATATGGCTGGCAAAAGCTGCTTGCAGGCGGGGTTGTAATATAATATTGTTGCAGGCATTTTCGCCCACCGGGCCCCCATCTGCCGGTTTCTGCATAAGTATCATTATTATAGCATACGCCCGAACATTTACCGTCTGTTTTATCCCCCTCCGATGTACCCTTTGCACAAGTATGGTCAGAATATGGGGTGGTCATTGCGGTAGTAGAGCTTATTACTGTTGTACCTGTGACCGGGAGCGGAGTATTTGGTGCCGCAGTTGTGGCAGCAGTACCGCCGTTAAAAGTAGCGTATAGGTCCTGGCAGAATTTGCCGGTCAGGTCGGTTGCGGTGGCGCGGTAAAAACCGCATTTACCCAGAACATCAGGCCCGCGCGCCTCATCAAGGGTTGGGTGTATGCTGGTATCAAGCGACTTATTAACATCCTCAAGATTAAGGCTTGAGGGTAACTGAATTCCGCCGGTCGAATCTATTTTTGAACGCACTATGTGTTTTGCCTCAACACCTGGTGTCTCAGGCATTTCAGTGTCTGCCGCTAGCGAAGCTCCGGCAAGAACAAAAGCTGATATTATAACGAGAAATATAGACAAATATTTTTTCATATTTTTACGGCGTTAGCCCTGCTAAATTTTCAGCATCGCGTACAACAGAAGTAAAGTTTTCCCTGGATTCCACCGGAGGATCACACCTATCCAACGCACCAGATAACGGGTTGCTCATGAATTTCTGCACCTCGTCTATTGGGTATGCCGCCTGGGTTGGGTCTACCAGCAATTTCCATTTTTGTGATTTATACATTATTTCTTCCTTGGAATATCCGGATACCGAAGGTAGAAGCGCTCCCGTGCTTGGATCTATAGGGCTGTTCTGGTCAAAAACATATTTGCTGATAGCATCGCTATCTCTTGCAACCTGGCCTTCTGTTGGTTCACTGCCTGCTGCAGCCAAAGGAATTCCTTCGGCTTCAGCTATTTCTATTATCCTGGCTTCGTTAAGTATCTTAGGATAATTAGTAGCAGTCGGGCTACAGGAATCGCTTGTATAAGCAGGGTCTGCCGTAGTGCTATCAAGCAATTTATCGCTATCCAGAACAACTTTATATGGACGGTAGATACTCACCTGATCCCAGAATTTTTCAACACACACCGCCCAATCTGCATTCTGGCAGGAAGCAAGGCTGTTAGTTGGGCCTTTTATTGGATTAGCTGACGTTGCAGGTGTCGGGATCAGTGGCAATGCCGACCCACCCAAAGTAGTTATTGAAGGCGTTGGGACGGTTTCTATAGCAGGGTTCGATACGCTGGATGTTACATCATCACCAGGCTTTTTAATTATACGGCTGGTTTCCCTGCCCCACATATCTGTGTCACCGCATGAATCAAGGTTTTTGCCCCAATCCATTTCCTTCACGGTCACACTGGTCACTGTAGATGCCGTTTTGATACTGCCATCCAGGTTTTTATCTGGCGCGCTCCTTTCTACAGTTTCAACATAAGCGGCGTGGCGTGGGTAACCAGCATCCATGAATGCACCGCTAGAAAGCTTGTAGGAGATGCTCTCATCCCAGAAGATTATATCACCCACCATCACCTGGCTTAACCCGCATGGGTTACCGTCCTTGGTTTTGCCGGAACCAGGATTATCCTTATCGCATTGTATCTTGAAGCCTGACTCAGTGGTGAGTGGCGAGAACTCAGGCCCCAGAATGCCCCTGTCTGCCAGAGGGAAACTTATCCTGTCATATCGCGCTCTTATTCCGTTTGACTTAGTAACCTGCGCGTGACCGTAAACGTCAAAATCAATTTTCGGCCTTACTTCATTACGCGCTTTTGTAGCACTGCCTACCTGTGGAAGCCCCTCACCGCTATTGGAACGGGCCTGGTTATTAGCCGGGCTTATTTTATCTGATATCTCAATTTTATAGGCAGGTGCTATATAATCCGGGTAAGCAACTTTCAGCTTCCTACCCGCCCTTTTGAGAGCATAATTCACTGAATTCCCGCGTGCAAAGGTTTTATCATAATCGCACATACAGTTCAGGCGGAACCACTTTATGCACCTTGCCTGATAGAGCATCATTTCATACCAGCCGCCGATATCGCAACCACGCGGCCCGACTATTGTTTCTTCCGCACGAGGGCTTATCGCTGAATTTTTTGAATGGTCCGAGTTAGATGTATCAGCAGATACCGTTGAACCGGGAGCATTAGGCTCTATAGGCTTTTCCTGATGGCTGAAGCTCACCGAAGTTGCATACAGGCCTTTTAAATACCTGTTGTAAAGGCCAGTGTATTTCGTACTGTCAGTATATTTTTTAGTGCTCGCATCGACCGTAGGTTCTATCTGCGCAGTATTTTGTTTCGCCAGGAGTTTCGAGCGAAAACCTTCACCATATGTAGTTATAAGGTTTATCTCGTTATGTATGACCGCAGCGTCAGTGCTTGGTGTTGGGTTAACAGCAGCCACCGCAGGGTTCAGGTAATCAATTTTATATGTGCCCTCGCGCTGGTTAATTTCGCCAAGTGCATTTATCCTTCTCTTATCACAAGGATTGCTCTGCGTAATGCTGCCGCTGGTTATCATTTCAAGCCCGGTTTTTATCGCAGTAGTTCCATATTCATGGCCATATGTGCAGTTACCTGAAGATGATACCGGCTCAGGTGAACGCGTTATCAGATCTATCGGGAACGGCACTGCCATTTCCATATAAGGCGATTCAAAATCACGGACCTGTGTATAGAACATTAGGTCTTGATGGCGGTAACCATCACCTGAAGATTCAAACCACACCGGCAAGCGCGCCAGGTTATTTGGCTCCTCGCGTGACCATCTCATGAACTGGCTCATCTGTTTAGAATCAAGGCCGGTTGGTGTAGTATAGCCGCAAACATTGAAGTTCTGGCCTTTGCTGGTGAATTCAAAACCCTGCTGGAGTTTGCTGTCAACCTGGAACGGATCTGTCATGGTTGAATAAGCGGTTGTATCGGAAACCTCCCGCGTAAGTACCGGGCAAGCTTTCGCCCGGGCCTGGTAGAAGCATTGCAGCCAGCGACCGAATGGCCCAGGGGCTTTCGCAATGGCAACCGGGGTTACCGCGTCACTGATAGATTTAGGGATGATCGATTTACCCGCGTGACCAAGATCCCTTCCCACTAAAAGTACGTGTTGTTCAACCGTGCAGAAATCCTCACGGCAACGGGTTGTTTGCTGGTCATCTTGAGGACAGTTACACCAGAAACCGAATGGTTCATTTTCGCCGTAGAATGTATTATCATCTTTCTTCAACCAGAATTTTTCTATCTGGGTTGAGTGCTTATGCTGGCCTTCAATTTCACGGAAACCATCAAGCGCATAGAATATTTTATCGTCATTAACAACATCACCGGCTTTATTTTTATATGGCATATTCAGGCCATAGTAAGTATCACCCCGCGTGGCCAGGTCAAGCGCACGGATAAGGTTATCTGCTATCTTATCTTGCGGTGTCCATTTATTATCGTCATTATCTCCATCATCAGCATTTTTATAGCAACCTCTCGCAAGGCAGCCTGAAGTTAGGCTATCCGCTGAACTACCCAGTACGCTTTTAATCGTATCGCTAGACATACCAGAGCCGCCATTCATCTCACATTCTATAGATTTGCCCTCTTCATCGCCTTCACCCAGGCCATAAGCAGATGTTGGCAAGGTTATGTATGCATTGATGATAGCTTTGGCACTTTCACAAAGCGCTGCTTTCTGGTTGAGATCAAATTGCGCCTTGTTGAATTCACAAGGGTTAGGCCCCACAGCCCTTACCGGCCCGGTACAATCAAGGAAGGCTTTCAGGAATTCATAATCAAAACGCGGCAATCTCCACGCGATTATTTTCGGGTCGGTCACCCCTTTCTTGTAAAGGTCAAGCCATCCCGCACATCGCGACTTGCCCATATGTTTTGTAGGGTCGCCCGTTTCATCACCGAACTTACTGCCAACCAGCCACTCACCAAGTTTGCTGTTCGGGTCATCAAGCCAGGTTGAACGCACGCCGAACGGGCCACATGCATCACGGATCCTTTCAACGCGATAATATTCAAGCTTGGGTTTTGCATTCTCGCTTTTCAGCGTTTCTGAACTTACCATCAGCTTCTGTGCATTTATCACCCAGTTGGATACTATAGGGGTTTTATCCACCATGAATTCTTCATCACCGGTGAAATATGGGTTATATGGCGTTTCAAATTCACACCAGAAAGCCTTGTTGATCCCCACCGAAACTGTCCACGAGGAAGGCATCCATTCAAAGAATTTCCCGGTAGTGTTGAATACGGTAAACCCGCCCATTTGTTTATTATCAAAATCAGGCGTGGTGATACTTCCTGTAGCCGCCACGAATACCGGTACAGTTCCCACGAATATATCATCAGTACCTCCCCATGCATCTGTTATCATGCCAAGGTTCGCCGCCGCATTCACCGGAACGGAATAATATTTCCTTGTGCCATCAGGGCTGGTGGTAACTGGCCTTGCATCGCCCGCATCATCGGTCAGGGCAGATTTGGTTATTTGGTTAACATCTATGAACCCGCTGATCGTTGTTATCAAACTATCAAGGCTGGTCCCACTTGTAACACTTGAGGCAAGTGATGAAAGCGCAGTTACGTCTGTAGGCAAGGTTATGCTGAACGGCTCTGTATGCATACAGGTTCTTGAAGGCCAGATATGGTCCACCCACTCCCTGCCGCTGGTATGCGTGACCTCATCCATGATAACCATGCCGAGCATCTGCTGGTCGTTCACAACTTTAGGATCTTCCTTATAACTGTCATAACCATACCAAGGTGAGTCCCCTATATCATAACCCGCATAACCCGGGTGGTTTGTATCATCAGTTGATATTTTTTTATCTTTATCATCATCTGTCGGTTGCCCTGCCGGATCTTCAAGGCCAGCCCAGTTATTAAGCTTCCATGGTTTTTCCACCGTGTGGTTCTTCATCACCGCTTTGCCGCCCGCGCGTGAAAGCCATGTATCTTCAAGATATATAGATGAAACTGTGCTTGAACCATCAGCCTGCACCTCAAACTTTTCAGTATTGCTCTTTTTATATACGCCTTCATTTTCATCCAAACCATATGCCAAAACCGGCAAGCCAAGAACCGGGGTCATGAGCGAAAGTATCGGCGTGTTCACATCAGTTGTCATCCAGTGTTTAGAGCCATCAAGTGCCTTCAGAGCATCAGCGATAATTGTGCCCAGGGCTTCAGAGGCAAGGTGGCCTATAGCTCCATTTCTTTTATCAAGCGAGAAATTGATATCGTTTATCATGCGCGAGCCCTGCATGAAATCACAGCCCTGGAACGGTTTTATAACATCCCTCCAGAATTGCGGCGGAACAACCGAGCGGCAATCACGCCTTTCCATATTTACCTGCCAGCCGATAGAATTCGCAGCAGGAGCGGTTATATTATTCACCGTGACACTATAAAGGTCATTTTGCAGGCCGTCTGTCATCGCCCCGCTAGGTAAATGGCCGGAAAGCCCCGAAAGGTCTTCCAGGGTTTCGCCATAAGGGTTACCATCACCTACTTTGGTTCCGTTGGTCACATCATACCCTTCCGGATATGTGCCTATTGAACCAAAACTCAGGAAATTATAATAATCGAATATCTCAGGACGCATACCCGCCCTTCTCCTGAAACCAGCGGAAGAAGTATTCATGTTATCCGGATAGAACCCATCAGCAAGGCCTGAAACAAATTTGGTATTATCGACACCCTTAATACCGATACCATTACCGCTACTCGACTGGAGCCTGTTAGGATCGCTGAGATTGGTCGAGGCAAATTGGCTGTGCAACGGATTGCTTAAGTTTAACGAGGCGATCCTGAGGTCATTGCCATTATCATCATTAGCCTTTTGCACCGTCTGGAAATAGTTCAACATGGTAAGCTTGAAAAGATTCCGCTGTTTCAGCCAGTCCTCGGCGCCATAATTTTCAGATGTATCATAATATGCGACCCACTGGCACATGCTGGCATCTGTTGTCACCCTGCCCATTGTTTCGGTAAGTAATTGCGCTTCACTATCAAGTACTATCGAACCTTTATCACCCTCAAATGCCCATTGCTCCAGGTAAAGGCCGATACATTGCTGCATCTCATATTTGCGGCCTAAAGTTTCAGCTTTCAGCAGATCTTCCGTACTTATCTTTTTGCCGGAATCAGGCGCATATATATTTTCGGGATTGAACGCATAATCTGTCCTCGGCACCACCTGGTCCCTGTAACCATATTCCTCAAGGCTTTGGAATTCATGCTCAAGCGGGTTGAGATCTTTATATTTATCCTTAACCACACGCGAAGAATAAGTTGTGAAGGTCGGGCGCTTATAATCTGTTTTGTGGATCGTGTGGCTATTGCCATAAATATCTGTTGCCGTGGTTGTGGCGGCAGTCATATCGCCCCTTATCGCAGGCGGCATCCAGTGGTTGGTGTAAAGCGGGGTGTTGAACGGCGCTTCAGAAGTTGTGGAATCTTTTTTCCAGCAGAAACTGGCAGTGTCAAAAACATATCTTTGATTAGTATAATTATTCGCCGCATTTAACGGAAGGGATCCGATCCCTGATATATCCAGGATGTTATTCATCCGCTGGAAATAATGCGCGCAATACCCTTCCCGCTCGTCAAGAAAATCATCTGCCAAACAAACCGGCAGTGAACCGAATTTATATATCCTGTCCATATCCTCCTGCTTTGTCGCATTCTTTAACGCACGAGCCCTTCTTGTGCCCGGGCTAACAGTATTGCCGAATTCATCTTTCAGAGTTCCATTATAATCTTTAACACACATCGGGTGGCGCATTAAAATTCTGTCATTCGGGATCAGGTATGTCGAAGTAGTTGTTGTATCTATTACTGCATTTCCATTTGAATCTTTGCTTGCCACCTCATCCCACGCCGATGAGAAATCTGTTATAGGGAGCAATGCCTTGCCCGCTTCTGTGGTATATGCAACTAAAGCATCACCGCTTAAGCCGGTAAGACCGGCCGGCCCCATTGTATTCGGATTAGCTATTTCACGGTTAGGTTCATTGAATGTTATGTTTTCCTTGCCATCACTATCACCCTTCGCCTGGCCGGGAGGGAGTATGACAAACCTTTCCTCAGGGTTATAACAACCGGTCTTTGATTCCCAGATATCATTGGTGGTTATTTTAGCGGTAGAATCCGGCGCAACCTGGCTGGTAAGGTTGGAATCTTTAGGCGGAAGGGTTGAATAGAAGAATTTCCCGCGGCCGCAATTACCTTTATACGGGTTCTTTTTACTTTTAATTATATCATCATAGGTCTTGTCTATAACATCGTAAACATCAGCTTTTTGTGACCCGTCCGTTTCAAACTTCACATAAGGATAGGTCGGGGGGATCGGGTTAACCATACATTTCGGCACCAATAGCGAGATCGGGCTTACCGAAACCGAACTATATATCTTGCTGATATCAAGCGAGCTGCCACTTCCAACATCACCTATTTTTGTATTTGATGATTCAGGCAAGCAACCCTGGGACATTATATATCCACCCTGTTTTTTTGCATCGTCCTTATCCGCGTTGTTTATCTGGTCCCTTTTATAATTATGGCCGTCATCACTATTATCTGCCCTGTCCTCGAAACATGATTCGCATTTTTGATCTGCCTGGTGAACGTGGCAACCATTATGCGCCTCGGTATTCAGCTGGAACATCACACCATATATACTGCCCACACAACCGCAGTAACCGGCGGCACCCGAGCAACCTGAAATGTGACCACCCATAACATACGGAGCGGGAGTGGTTTTCGCAGTACCATCTGTAAAATATATTTTATCTATAAAACATTTTGCCTTACTAGACCCGCTACCGCAGGAGCTGTCTATATAGTCACAGCCATCGGGGTTGAGCCTGGTACGATATGCGACTATATAATCGCACTCGTTTTTCATCTTGGCTTTGTATATTTTATAGGTTGCAAAACAATCGTCCCTGATCTCATTCTGCATATCATCAGCCTTGCTAGAAGCACCGCCCAAATCACTGCAAATATCGCTGCTTTTTTTGGCCTGGCTCCATGTATCACATAGTTTCTTGGCATCATCATCACTGGCTATATATTTACCTTTTTCATCACCAGCCGCCCCCAGATCGCTTGCAGTGTCAGCGGTAATGCCGCACATAGCAATAGGGTTCCAGTTGATTATCATCTTCGGAAGGCCTGATTTATATGGGTCAAAAGTGGCTGTCTGGGCACCAGCAGCTGTCGCTATCAATATAATAGCCAGTGATCTGAGCGATTTAAGGAAATTTCTCATCAAAAAAAATTAGGGTCTATAGCAATTATATCATAAATTTAATGAAAAATTAACTAAATTATAGATAAATAAAACATTTATTTGCTGTAAAAGCTAACCTATCTATATTCTTATATATAAACAACTATTTTATTTATTGCTTATCGGTTTTTTCCTCTTTTCAGGAATCTATGGAACATAATAAACAATATTACCGGGAACTGTCCCAGAAAATTGAAACTGGGGAGTATTTCGAAGAGGCCAGGGAATGGTACATCAAAAAATACCTGCAATATTTCATTGAACGTACTTATCTTATAATTCTGCTCTCTGCGCTGCTGGTGATAGGCGTGATCTCCATCAATTATTATTTTGATATACTGCCCATCAAAAAAAGCCTTCCGGTCAAGGTTACTATCAGCAACACCGCAGATTTTTCAACCAGGATAACTTATCTTGGCAGCAAAACAAAAGATTTTGACATAAACGAGATATTGATAAAATATTTCTCCAAAAGGTTTGTAGACGCAATTGAAAGTTACGATTACAGGAATGATTTCCAGAAACTGAAGATAAATAAAAACATCATCCAAACCCTCGGCTCAGATGAAATACTGGCTTACTACCTTGATAAAATATCCATCCGCAACCGCGATAGCATCCTCCTAAAATACAGGAAAAATACCATGCGGGAAATAAAAGTTGCTGATGCGATAGATATAGCAAAAGCATCTGAATCCAAATCTACAGTAACTGATAACTTCGCCGAGATCAAAAAAACTGACGACGATAATAAAACAAAAAAATACCAGATAACTGTTAATTTTGATGCAAATGAGATAGACAAGGATGGAACACAAACCAAAACCAAATGGCAATCCAAGATTATCTTGTCTTTTCAAACCATAGTATATACCTTTGATAAAAAAGAATTCAGCCCACTTAATTTTAAAGTTTTAAGTTATGAAAGTAAGAAAGTTGAGTAATCCTTTTGGATTGATCACAAAACCTGCAACACTGGCCGCGCTTGCCTTGGCGGTTTACAGCAGCACAGCCATTTCCGGCCTGGCCGAGGTTTATGCCGCCAACCAAAAACCGGTTGCCGTTCCGGGAGATAGAAGGATAAAAACTTTTACCTACCAACCCAATACCATCTTTGAATATACCGGCTATCTTAAAGTTGCATCGCGTATCGACCTTGACTCGAAAGAAGATATTTTAAGCATCACCATGGGCGACCAGACCGGCTGGCAGATAAACCCGGTGGGTCACAGGTTATTCCTGAAACCAACTGAAGTTGGCGCAAAGACCAACATGACCATAATAACCACCAAAAGGATTTACTACTTCGTCCTTGATTCAAAAGACCTGGATAAGCTTGACGACGCTGACATGATATTCGCCATAACATTTAATTATGGCAATACAGATACCGCTGACAGTGCCGGCTTCATGGATTTTTCCGAACAGATAAAGAACGATCCCCCTTCTGAAACCGAAAAGAAGAAAAACCGCGCCAGCTTCAATTTCAGATATACAATCAACGGAACGAAATCCATCCAGCCGATAGAAGTTTATGACGATGGTGAATTCACTTACTTCAAATTCAGGGATATCAACGCTGAAGTTCCCGCGATCTTCCAGGTCACGCCCGATGGCAATGAATCACTCATCAATTTCCGCCTTGAAGATGGCTATGTTGTCGTAGAACTCGTCGCAAGCCAGTTCACCCTGCGCTCCGGCCAGCAGATAGCCTGCATATTCAATGAAAAAATGCCAATGGAAAAACTACCAAAAGCCGTAAAACAAAAACGCCAGGATGATTTGAAACCTTCGTATCATTTCTGGTAGGGGTTAGGATTTAACAGTATAACTTAGCTTTACCTGCCCAGCACCAGTATGAGAAATACTTGCATCCGGCACTAATGCCTTGTGGCATTCTTTGTCCATGGATTTCAAAACATCGCTAAGTATCTTCAGATCAGGATTTTCATTCAAAAAACCTTCCAAAAAGTCACGGGAGCTTGAATGAATAGATACACCTTTTGCAGAATATTCAAATTCTATCTCATCAGCAGCAGCAGCCTCTCCAATTTCCTTAAATTTCCTGCTTAGCACATTTTCACTTTCACCTACAAGCTTATCTGAACTGATATTGGCATACTTCTTTTTGTTACCAAAAGATTTATATGGGTTATATTTATCATCAAGCGGGATATGAAAATTAGCTCCATTAACCACATTTTCACATTCAATCTCACCCTTTCCAAGTTTCAACTCTTTCAGCTTTTCAGAAAAGTAGTTATTTTGCAGTTCATCTCTGAATTCATACCATTTTCCATCACTATAAGCTTTCCATATATCATGCAATTCTTCCAATGGCATCTGCAAAACGTCATATTTTTCATTATTCACCGAAAGTTTTTGCAGCGTAATATTTGCGCCTAATCTTTTGTTTATAGAATCAAAATCTATTTTTTTAGCCGATTCGTTTAAAGCAAGATTAACATTACCTTGTGCATCAACATTTATACCTTGTGAAAAATACCCGTTACTAACTTTATTTAGTATAGGAAAATCAGCGATGAGTTCAGACATCTCATAATCTATTTTCGTAAACGGTATAAAATTCTTAACAAGCGTTTCTATAGATTTTACTACATTGGCAAGTGCCGGTTTTTGCAGTTTTTCAAAATCTTTTTCAAGAAAGACCAAATGAGGAGTTCCACCATATTGCGTCTCATTTGTTACTTGTGTTATGCCATGTATACCCTGAAGATTTTTAAAACCACTAAATAAATAATCAAAGAAGAATCCCGCCCTCCTACCTTGCAAACTTCCGTCTCGATTATAAGCATCTTCATCAAGAAAATATTCTTCTTTGAGAGCAATGCCGATAAGCGGTGCTCCTTTACCTCTACCTTCTTCAATCTTATCATTTACTAATGGCTTATTCTTATCAAAAATCTCATCAGAAAAATTTGACAGGTCATATTTATTATTATCGGCCATAAAATTTTAGCTTCCCTTATGATTTACAATGTAAATATAGCATATAAAGGTTAATAAATCGTTAACAAGCCTATATTTTTGTGGCTTTTTGTGAAATATGCCGAAAAATTCATAAATCCTATAAAACCCTTGAAATCAGTGTTATTTTCACATAATAATGGTGCTTCACAGTAAATTTTAATGTTTATTTATGAACAAGCCCACCAAAGATATGCCATTCCCTACCCCTGAAAACGGCGCTGAGCTGCTGCTTAACACGCTTCATGATCTTGGGGTTGAGGTGATATTCGGCTATCCGGGCGGCGCGGTTCTACCTATATATGATGCCATCTTCAAACAGAAAAAGATCCGCCACATCCTGGTTCGCCATGAACAGGGCGCAGGCCACGCGGCTGAAGGCTATGCCCGCTCAACTGGCAAGGTTGGCGTGGTTCTCGTAACCTCCGGCCCCGGCGCAACCAACGCCGTAACCGCCTTGACAGATGCACTTCTTGATTCCATTCCAATGGTTTGCCTGACCGGCCAGGTTGCCACCCACCTTATCGGCTCCGATGCGTTTCAGGAGGCTGATACCGTTGGCATAACCATGAGTTGCACCAAACATAATTACCTGGTGAAGGATGCTTCCAAGCTTGAAAACACCATCCGCGAAGCTTTCTATGTCGCCAAATCTGGCCGTCCTGGCCCGGTAGTGATCGACCTTCCGAAAGATATCCAGCTTAAAAAGCCTGAAACCTCTGAAGATAAAACTTTGAAAGCCCACAAATCGTATCGCCCTGCGACCACGGCTAACGAAGAAGCGGTGAAGGCTGCGGTAAAATTGATCGCCGAAGCTAAGCAGCCGGTTTTCTACACTGGCGGCGGGTTAATAAATTCCGGCCCGGAAGCCTGCAAACTTCTTGCTGAGTTCGTGAAAATGACCGGCTACCCTATAACCAGCACCCTCATGGGCCTCGGCGCC
>Ga0206887_10155_pt2 | contig 15815 bp, 11 predicted proteins | sample Alteio_BWOrgHeat_89_FD_153248 | JGI IMG/M metagenome (GOLD analysis project Ga0206887, IMG submission 153248) | Enriched cells from forest soil in Barre Woods Harvard Forest LTER site, Petersham, Massachusetts, United States - Alteio_BWOrgHeat_Nextera3 ...
ACGTGGACAACATCACCCTGGGCGATGTGACCGCCGGAGAAGATCCGCTGGTCCGCGCATCCCTGATCCAGGCGCTGGGAAACATGAATGGCACCGCGTTGGCCATCGACCCGCAGAACGGCCGCGTTCTGGCCATGGTGAATCAGAAGCAGGCGCTTGGCCCCGGCGCAGAGCCGTGTTCTACCATCAAGCTGACCGTGGCGCTGGCTGCGCTGTCCGAAGGCATCATCACCAAGGACACGCCCGTGAACCTGGGCCACGGATACAAGATCGACCTGACCTACGCTCTGGCGCGCTCGATCAATCCATACTTTGAAGAACTGGGTCGCCAGATGGGCTTTGAGACCGTCAAGCATTACGCCAACCAGTTTGGCCTGGGTGAGCTTGCGGGCTACAACATTGCGGGCGAGCAGCTTGGCGTGTATCCCGACCATCCCCTGCCGGAATCCAAGGGCGGCGTAGGCAAAATGTGCTCTTTTGGCGAGAGCGTTGAGATGACGCCGTTGCAGCTTGGCGCGATTGTGTCTGCCATTGCGAACGGCGGTTCGCTCTTTTACCTGCAGCATCCCACTACGCCGGACGAGACTGCCAGCTTTCAGCCGCGCCTGAAGCGCACGTTGAACATCCAGAAGTACATTCCGGATATGCTGCCGGGTATGGCGGGTGCGGTGGATGCTTCGTACGGTACGGCGCGTAGTCTGCGCACGAACTTCAGCGAGTTTCCGATCCTTGGCAAGACCGGCACATGTTCTGACAACGGTACGCGCTTCGGCTGGTTTGCAGGCTATGGGGATGGGCCCAACGGACGCATCGTGACGGTCTTCTTCCTTACAGGCGGGCGGCCTACCTTCGGACCGAAGGCCGCAGAACTGACCGGCGTTTTCTATCGCGCGCTTGCGGACAAGAGCTACTTCCAGCAGCATGCAGTTCCGCAGGTGGCGCCGTCGCCGGCTACCGATCCATCGGCGGCAACCACGGTGGTTCCTGGACAAAGCCCGACGCCCGCGGCTTTGCCTACGAGCAGCCGTCCTGCAACGGAGACGACGGGAACACCTTCAACCGCTCCGCTGCCAACAGGATTCGCGAAGCCCTGCGCCGTGAATGCAACCACCTGCTAATACGACGCATTTTGAATGAAAAGAGCCCGGCACATCGCCGGGCTCTTCTTCTTAGAATGGAGCAGCATGAAGATCCTGACCGCAGCCGAGATGTCCGCCGCAGACCGCGTTACCGCCGAGCGTTTTGGAGTTCCCTTTGGCGAACTGATGGAACATGCAGGAACCGCGGTGGCGAAGTTCACGCAGCAACAATACCCAACGGCAAAGAACATTCTTGTAGTTGCCGGGACTGGTAACAACGGCGGTGATGGATTCGTTGCAGCGCGTGTGCTGCTTCAATCCGGACGTAATGTCGAAGTGCTTCTGCTGGGAGATGCCGCGAAATTGAAGGGCGATGCGGCTGCGGCGTATCAATCGCTGGATGCATCCACTGTCCGCGTGCTTGCAGATGAAGCTGTCGTAAAGCAGACGTTGCCAACAGCGATTCGTGAAGCAGACGTTCTTCTGGATGCTCTTGTTGGCACTGGGTTCACGCCGCCATTGCGGGGTGCTGCTGCTGCAGCGCGCGATATTGTTGCGGATACAACGATTCCGGTCATTGCGGTAGACCTTCCCAGCGGATGGGATGCGAACCTTACGGAGACATACACAGATGGCGCATTTAGGGCGAATGCAGTTGTAACCTTCACAGCGCCGAAGCTTGCGCATGCATTCGGACATCTCACAACGCCGGATGTTTTTGGCCCCGTCGTTGTTGCGCCGATCGGCTCTCCGGATGCAGCCATCGAAAGTGAGCAAAAGCTCTCATGGACGGGAACATCCAAACGCATCTTCGAAGCACCTCGCCCTTTTGAATCGAACAAGGGCATGTATGGCCATGTGCTGCTCATTGGCGGCGCAGCAGGCAAGGCAGGCGCGCCTTCCATGGCATCGTTGGCTGCGCTGCGTGCGGGTGCGGGACTGGTCACTGCTGCAGTGCCGCAGTCCATTCTGAATACCGTTGCGCTGATCACGCCGGAACTGATGACGCATCCGCTCAGCGAAGATGCAACCGGCTCTGTTGCGCTCGCGAACCTTGAGACGAAAGACCAATGGCTGAAAAGGATTTCTGTTCTTGCCATTGGTCCCGGACTGGGCACAAACGGTGAAGCGTCAGAGTTCGTTCGCCGCCTTGTACTGGAAAGCGATATCCCCCTGGTGCTGGACGCTGACGGCTTGAACGCATTCAAGGATCAGGCTGCATTACTGAAGGAAGCTTCACACAACGGGGCGCGCACGATTGTTCTAACTCCGCATCCCGGCGAGATGGGAACGCTCCTTGGCATCACGGCGAAGCAGGTGCAGGCGGATCGGTTGAATCTGGCGCGCAGCTTTGCACAGCGACATGGCGTAACGCTGGTGCTGAAAGGTTCACGCACGCTGGTGGCGCATCCCGATGGTTCGATTGCTGTGAACACCACGGGCAATCCATCCATGGCAAAGGGCGGCTCCGGCGATATTCTTACGGGCATTGTCGCTGCGTGTCTTGCGCAGAAGCCAGACCAGTCCCATGAAGCCGTAGAGGCTGCCGTTTATCTCCATGGACTTGCGGGAGACTTCGCAGCGCGCGAGATGGATCAGCACACCGTGCTTGCTACAGACACGGTCGCTCATCTCAGCAGGGCCTTCCGCTATCGCACGGCGGACAGCATTGGTGATTGGATCTGCGGTCTGCACGATTGATTCTGCGGCCGTCTCATGCAAACATCAGCACCATGAAGCGAACACTTCATTTCCTCTTCGGCGCTGTTCTTGCGTGCGCCACACTGCATGCGCAGGTACCTTCGTTCCGCATCACGCCGCTGCATCCGGTAGAACAACTGCGTGCCGAAGCTCTTCAGGAGCAACCACCGAAAGAAAACGGGACCTTCCGCGCACCTGACCTGGTGGAACTCGTTACGCTTGATCCCACGATCAAGCTCGACATTCGTTATGCGACTTCGAATAACTTCCTTGGAACGCCGGTCTACACGCAGGCCCGTGCGTTTCTGCAGCGGCCTGCGGCGGAAGCGGTGTTGCGCGCCAGTAATGCGCTGCGTCCGCTTGGTTATGGACTGATTATTCACGACGCATATCGCCCGTGGTACGTGACGAAAATCTTTTGGGACGCGACGCCGAACCACCAGAAGATTTTCGTTGCTGATCCGAAAGCCGGATCGAAACATAATCGCGGTTGTGCGGTAGACCTGTCACTCTACGATCTGAAAACAGGCGAAGAAGTGGTGATGCCCAGCGGTTATGACGAAATGACAGAGCGCGCCTATGCCGACTATGCCGGCGGCACCGCGGAGGAACGGCAATTGCGCAGTGTTCTTCGTCACGCCATGACAAAGGAAGGGTTTGAGATAAACCCAACCGAGTGGTGGCACTTTGATTACCGCGACTGGAAGCATTACCCCATTCTGAACATTCCGTTCGAGAACATTCGATAGGAAACCTACCTAACGATTGTCGATTTCGGACATTCGTCTCGCCATCGCTTGCCCCATGGCAGGCACATGTCCCGCCAAGCCCAGAATGGCTTCTCGCAGCAAATGCGTCAGGGGATTCTGAGAGAGCACCAGCTTCGTCATCTTGTCCGTTGTATTCACGACGGAATGCGCGATCTTCAAACGCTTCTCTTCCCATGAAGCGAGCTCCGATTCATCACCACTACGGATCGCTGTTGTCAGTGCACTTGCGAGTGAGACCGCGTCCTGCACGCCCGTGTTCATCCCTTGCCCACCGGCAGGAGAGTGCACATGCGCTGCGTCCCCGGCGATAAGTACACGGCCCTGCCGCAGCTTACTTGCCACGCGGTGTTGAATGCGGAAACGCGAGGACCAAACCACACGATGCACCTTGGCGCCGGAAACGGTTCGCGTATCCAGGATGCGCTGGCAATCATCAACCGTCGGATTTTGCGGTGCATTTTCCTGCGTGGCGATGATGCGCCAGATGTTGTTCGGCAGCGGCGCGATCAGGGTGATGCCTTCGTCGCCCAAGAACATTTCCAGCGTGTTGGCGGTTGCATGCGGCGAAAGCGGCCAATCCATTTCCACGTCTGCCAGCACGAATGACTCTTCATAATTGCCGCCGGTGAAGCCAATCTCCGTAGCCTGACGTACGGTGCTGTGCAGTCCGTCGCAGCCAACTACCCAGCGTCCGCGCAGATCCTGCACGAGGGTGCCCGCAGCCGTATAAGTCACCGTGACAGAATCCGCAAACTGGGTTAGCGACGTGACCTCAACGGGACGGTGAACACTGCCACCCAGCTCCCGCAGTTTCGTCACCAGAATGTCTTCCGTCAGATTCTGCGGGAGAGCTAACGCAAACGGATACTTCGTTGGCAGTTCATCAAAGGCGATGGTTGCCTTGATGGCGCCGCCCTTTTCCCGCAGATGTCCAGCGCGCAACGGAATGCCGCGAGCCACCATGATGTCGCTAATAGCAAGTGGCTCCAGTACTTCGAGGGTTCGCGCGTGAACAACGGTGGCGCGAGATGTATTAGCACCCTCCGCTACTCGGTCAAACAACATCGGCGCAATACCAAGACGCCGCAGTTCCGCCGCCAGTGCCAACCCCGTAGGGCCCGCGCCCACAATGATTACGTCTTCCATACGTGTTGCCATGCGTCCAAGTCCCTCCGTGCACTCGCGTTACGGTCAGACGACCGAATTCGTCACGACCTTTATAGAACGGATGCTGTTACGGAGACAGATGCAGAAGGACCAGTGGCGCCAGAATGCGCGACAACCCTACCGGCGGCAGCATTCATCCCACTGGCAGATGCGAATCGTTTTGCACAGTGCGTTCCTGTTGTTCTTTGCGGGCAGTCTTATGGCACAGAGCAGTTCTCTTTCCAGCGTGCCTCCAGCGCGGGGCACACTCGCAGTCGTAGGAGACCGCGACTCCTCTCTGCCGACTTTGACCATGCGCAATACGTTGGGCATCGCCACAGGCACGCCCATTGAGGTACGTCTGGACACAGAGATAGACAGCGCGCACGCTGTCAACGGTCAGAGATTGCGGGGCAAACTGGTCAAAGCTGCAGGCAACGCCCCCGAGGGAAGTCCTGTGGAACTGACCGTAGTCGCTGTCGCCGCAGCCGGGAGGATGTCCAGCGCTGGCGAACTGAGTCTACAGATCGTACGGATGAACGGTCGGGATGAGTTGAGCCAAGTGATTACAGAGCAGGGCGAGCGAGGGGCACGACTGACAGCCGATGCTGCCCCCGCAAAAGGTACGGAGGCAAGCATTTCCCCGCAGCAGACTCTCATCTTCCCGGCATACTAAGGCTATCCAGACAGCTATGCCTTGCGGATAGCCTCGAGCATCTCTGCTGCATGGCCTTCCGGTTTCACCTTACGAAACTCGCCTGCAAGCTTGCCGTCGCGATCGAATAGAAACGTGGATCTCTCAATTTTGATCACTGGCTTGCCATACATAGTGGCATCGCGCACCACGTCAAACTGTTTGGCCACAGTAAGTTCCGGGTCGGCCAGCAGCGTATAAGGCAGCGAAAACTTTGTGGCGAATTTCTTCTGCTTCGACGCCGTGTCACGCGAAATCCCGAGCAAAACAGCTCCTGCGGACTTCAGCTTGCTATAGATGTCGCGGAATTCGCAGGCTTCCACGGTGCAGCCCGGCGTGTCGGCGCGGGGGTAGAAAAACAGCACCACGGGCGATCCGCGAAACTGTGAAAGAGAGACAGTGTTACCGTCCTGATCGTGAAGCGTAAAGTCTACGATGTCGCCAATCTTCATAGTTCCTAGCTTACGCCGCGTATGCTGTTGAGAACGTTTCGCCGTCCAATGGAGTAGTATGCACGCCCGTTCGTTCGCCATGCGTTGGCTCTCTGCCGCAACCGTGTTGTGCTCCCTGCCCCTTGCGGCGGTGGCGCAGATGCACAAGGTTGCGAAACCGGATCAGGTGACGCGCGCTATCGCGCTGTACGAATACGTTGGCGACGACCCCATAAAGCCAAAAGCTGCCCGGCTGATCCCGGTATCGCTTTTTATTGGCGGACACTATGAGGACGCTGGAATTTACCTGGCACGCCCCGTGCCCTTTGCCCTGGAATCCGGCATCCGTTACGACTTGCAAAAGAGCGGTACGCAGCAGAACGTGTTCGACCTGATCGCCTCGCGAAATTTTGCGGGAAGCGCTATCGCCGCTAATCTGCCGTTCGATGACGGCTGGTTCGGCTACGGGCATGTGTCCGCTCCAAAGGCACCCAAAGCTGGACGCATTCGACCGAACTGCGGCAACGCCCACGTGGTGCAGGAAGCTCCCAAAGATGATGGCAAGCCACACTTCGGTTCCAAGTCTGCTGATGCTAAAACCACCGATCCCAAGGCCACTGCAGCCGCAATTCCTGACGAGTGTCGGGAAGAAGATACTCCCGCCAAGGTGACGCTGGACGACTACGGATCGGGCAAGAAGGATAAGGACGCCGCTGATCCGGAGCGTCCCACGCTACACCGCTCGCCCGAATCCTCCGCACACAACACCGGGGACCAGGACAAGCAAAACAAGAAAGATTCCAAGAAGCCGCCCGCGGCGACCGTTACGCAGAACAATGCTCCTGCCGACGATCCGGATCGCCCAACCATTCGCCATCGTGCCGTGGAGGAAGATGATCCTAATGCGCTTCCGCCCGACCCGATGGAACTGGCCAGCCGCAGCACCGCAAAGGCCGCCGAAGCGCGCGCTGCGGGGCCGACTGACGCTCGCTCTTCTGCGAACGAAACGGTAGTCGAAAACGGCACGATCTCTAGCGGCGACACTATGTCTGGTGGTCCTGTCCTGCGGCGCGGTGCGATCACCACGGCGAAGGACGACACCCAAGCGGTCGTGAAGGTAAAAGCTGCTACAGGCTCGACGCTTTCGACACCTCTGGAGTCGATTGTTGCCGTCAGCGATGCGAAAGACCGCCCACAGCACGATTTCACCTACAAATTTGCCAACAATACCGAACGTGCTGCGGCTTTGAGCGCCCTGGAAGATCTGGCACGCGCGGTCGTCCTGAATCCGGCACTGGCAACCGACGCCTTGGAAACGACTCCAGCGCCTCAGCCCTCTGCTGCCACCCCAACCAAGCCGTCGAAGACGACGAGTAAGATCGCCACTGTTCACAGCCGCAGCACAAAAGCCGCGAAGGCAGCGGCTCCCGCTTCACCTTCCGTCGTGTTTGCGAACGAACAGATGGGCGCCTACCAGCTCTATTTCAGCGCACCCGTTAGTTACACCTTCTTCGCGCGGATTCCTGCGACAGATTCAACGCCAGAGCGGTACGTCACAGTTGTAGCGAATACCGATCCCGACGGCACACTTCATCCCGCAATGCGAACGGTCACTGATAGCACGCACCTCGACCGGATTCCGCGATACCGTCCTATTGACGTGGTGGACGCTGACGCGACCAATCGCGCCGAGATCCTTATGGAGCTTCGTCACGGCAGTTCAAGGCAGTTCGCTCTCTATCGCCTGCTTGGGAACAAGACCGACCAGGTCTTCATTAGTGGGACTACTGTCCTGTAGGGCATGCCGTCACGAAGAAGCATCAGAGATCTCCCTGACTCGTAACGGCCGAGGCGTCGAGAACAAGTACGAGTACCTGTTTTAATAGATCGATGTCTACCGGAGATCTATTCGCGTCGCCCCAGCCTTCGTCCCCCCGCAACACCGCAGCCGTTACCCTTTTGGCCCATTGCGATGGCGGAGCACGAGGTAATCCCGGCCCTGCTGGCTACGGCGCTGTTATCGCGAAAGAGGACGGCGTTGTCCTTGCGGAATTAAGCGAATTTCTGGGATTCAAGACAAACAACTTTGCCGAATACAGCGGTCTTCTAGGCGTTCTTCAGTGGGCTTTGGATAACGGCTATAGCCGTCTCAAAGTCGTGAGCGACAGCGAACTGATGGTGAAACAGATTCAGGGCAAGTACAAGGTCAACAGCCCGGATCTACGACCACTCTTCGAGGAAGCCAAGCGGCGGATCGCTCGCCTGGAACTCTTCAACATCTCGCACGCCCTGCGGCACAAAAACAAAACAGCAGACCGTCTTGCCAATGAGGCCATGGATCGCGGCATGGGGAAGACGACGGTGCCGCCCAAAGCCACACCCTATCCAGAAAAGGCTGCGGAACCAGCGGCACCGCGCCGAATCGATCCCGCTCCTCAACGATCGGAAGCGTCAGCTCCACCTCAGGGAGAGATGCTGCGCGGCTTTGTCCGTGACGGTGCCATCCATCTTCTGGGGGGCAAGAGCCTTCCGGACGGTGTCTTCGTTAAGATCATCCGCGAGTAAGCACAACATCGGAACGATAGGCCCAGGGCTCCCGATAATTCGGGAGCCCTGGTTATTGCAGAGATGATCCACTTTTGCAGGAAAGGAATAGTCCTGCGCGCGAGCAATCTAAAGACGCGCATGTGTAACACCTGACTTACACCAAGCCAGATCACATAGAAAACGCTTGTTTCCTTTGCCTTCTTTGCTCGCCGCAGGCGAGTAAAGAAGGTTGTTTTCATGGGAGTTCAGCAGCAGCACCGAGGTCTGCGAGTCACAATATGTCCGTGGCTAATTATCTAAGTCGCTGACATTGATTTAATAACTGCACAAAAGCGAAAAGCCCACTCCGAAGAGTGGGCTTTTCAATGTAATGCTGGCGATCACCTAATCTCCCACACAGCTACCCGTGCAGTACCATCGGCCCAGCGAGACTTAACTTCCGTGTTCGGGATGGGAACGGGTGTGACCCTCGCGGTATTATCACCAGCAAATTGTCGAAACTCGCATGTGCGAGGTTTCACGACTGAATAGATTGAGTAGACGATATACCAAAATTTGGATTTGTCTTATAACTACTTGGCTTGTATTGAATTATCTCTCTAGGTCGCAGAGTTTCTGCGCAGAGTAAATTCTATGATCAAGCCGAACGGGCGATTAGTACTGGTAAGCTACATGCATTGCTGCACTTCCACATCCAGCCTATCAACCTGGTGGTCTTCCAGGGCCCTTCTTATCCCTTACGGGTTGGGAGATCTCATCTTAGGGCATGCTTCCCGCTTATATGCATTCAGCGGTTATCATAACCGAACTTCGCTACCCAGCCGTGCCTTTGGCAAGACAACTGGAACACAAGAGGTTCGTCCATCCCGGTCCTCTCGTACTAAGGACAGCCCCCTTCAAATCTCCTACGCCCACAGCAGATAGAGACCGAACTGTCTCGCGACGTTCTGAACCCAGCTCACGTACCGCTTTAATAGGCGAACAGCCTAACCCTTGGAACCTTCTACAGCTCCAGGATGCGATGAGCCGACATCGAGGTGCCAAACCATTGCGTCGATATGAACTCTTGGCAATGATCAGCCTGTTATCCCCGGCGTACCTTTTATCCGTTGAGCGATGGCCCTTCCATACAGAACCACCGGATCACTAAAGCCTGCTTTCGCATCTGCTCGACTTGTAGGTCTCGCAGTTAACCACACTTATGCTTTTGCACTCGACGGCTGATTTCCAAACAGCCTGAGTGTAGCTTCGCGCGCCTCCGTTACAATTTAGGAGGCGACCGCCCCAGTCAAACTACCCGTCTTACTATGTCCCTCTCCCCGATCAGGGGAGGAGGTTAGAGTCACAACAATCGCAGGGTGGTATCTCACCGTTGGCTCCTCCGAATCCGAGAACCCGGAATCAAAGCCTCCCACCTATCCTGCGCAGCAATTGCCGTAACCCACAGTAAAAGTATAGTAAAGGTGCACGGGGTCTTTTCGTCTAGCTGCGGGTAACCGGCATCTTCACCGGTACTACAAGTTCGCCGAGCAACTCGTTAAGACAGTCGTACGATCGTTACTCCATTCGTGCAGGTCGGAACTTACCCGACAAGGAATTTCGCTACCTTAGGACCGTTATAGTTACGGCCGCCGTTCACTGGGGCTTCAATTCAGAGCTTCGCTTGCGCTAACCCCTCCTTTTAACCTTCCAGCACCGGGCAGGAGTCAGCCCCTATACGTCGTTTTAGACTTTGCAGAGACCTGTGTTTTTGTTAAACAGTCGCCGTACGCGTTTCACTGCGGCCACCTCGGGCTATAAACCCTACCGTGGCGACCCTTCTCCCGAAGTTACGGGTCTAATTTGCCGAGTTCCTTAACAAGCCTTCACTCGAGCGCCTTTGGATATTCTCCTCGTCTACCTGTGTCGGTTTGGGGTACGGTTCCCAATCGTTCTCCTTAGAGGTTTTTCTTGACAGCGTGAAATCAGCAGCTTACACCCTTAAGGGCTTGCTTTGCACCTCACTGTTAAGACCAAACGGATTTGCCTATCTGGTCCAGCTTACGTGCATCGACCGCCATAGCCATATGACGACCTGCCTATCCTTCTGTGTCACCCCATCGTAATAACGACCAATTGGGAGGTCCGGAATATTAACCGGATGTCCATCGCTTACGCCTTTCGGCCTCAGCTTAGGGACCGCCTAACCCTGAGCGGATTAACCTTCCTCAGGAAACCTTAGACTTTCGGCGTGAAGGGTTCTCACCTTCATTATCGCTACTTATGCCGGCAGGGTCTCTTCTCGAAACTCCATACGTCTTCTCAGTCGTACTTCATTGTCGCGAGAATGCTCTCCTACCACGCACACCAAAGGTGTGCATCCGCTGCTTCGGTATATAGTTTTAGCCCCGTTGTATTGTCGGCACCGGACCGCTTGACCAGTGAGCTATTACGCTTTCTTTAAAGGATGGCTGCTTCTAAGCCAACCTCCTGGCTGTCTGAGCGTTCCGACTTCCTTTCCCACTTAACTATAATTTGGGGACCTTAGCAGGCGGTCTGGACTGTTTTCCTCTCGACTGTGAAGCTTAGCCCCCACAGTCTGACTCCCGGGCTGGTTGTCATTGGCATTCGAAGTTTGGCTGGATTCAGTAAGCCGGAAAGCCCCCTAGTCCAATCATGTCTCTACCACCAACGCAAATCACCCGAGGCTAGCCCTAAAGCTATTTCGGAGAGAACGAGCTATCACGGAATTTGATTAGCCTTTCACCCCTACCCTCAGCTCATCCGAGCTTTTTTCAACAAACACCGGTTCGGTCCTCCAATGGGTGTTACCCCATCTTCAACCTGGCCAAGGGTAGATCATCCCGCTTCGCGTCTATTCCTGCCAACTTAACGCCCTATTCAGACTCGCTTTCGCTGCGGCTCGCTCACGCTTAACCTTGCTGACAAGAATAACTAGCCGGCTCATTATGCAATAGGCACGCGGTCAGACATTCCCTTACGGGCATAGTCCTCCCACTGCTTGTAGGCACACGGTTTCAGGTACTTTTCACTCCCCTCAAAGGGGTACTTTTCGCCTTTCCCTCACGGTACTGGTTCACTATCGGTCAGAATCGAGTATTTAGCCTTACGGGATGGTCCCCGTGGATTCAAGCAGGGTTTCTCGTGCCCCGCCTTACTCAGGTACCTGCTTCGAGTCCAGATAAATTTCGTTTACGCGCCTGTCACGCTCTGTGGGGCCCCTTTCCAAGGGCTTCGACTATCTACTGGATTGGTAACTCTACTGTTGCAGGCCCTACAACCCCCGTGTTACCGAAATAAAACGGGTTTGGGCTATTCCGAGTTCGCTCGCCACTACTATCGGAATCGAGGTTTCTTTCTTCTCCTGGGGGTACTGAGATGGTTCACTTCCCCCCGTTCGCCTGAGCCCGCCTATGTATTCAGCGGGTCATACATACGGTTTGCGTATGTGGGTTTCCCCATTCGGAAATCTCCGGATCAACGCCTGTGTGCGGCTCCCCGAAGCTTATCGCAGCTTGCCACGTCCTTCATCGCCTGATTCTGCCAAGGCATCCACCGTGCGCCCTTAGTAGCTTGTTCATAGAATTTACTCGCACGCAGATTACTCTGCTGCGAGTGTCCATTTATTCGCCTTGTTACTTATCCTAAAGACACATTCATTACTAAATCGTCAGTTACGCAGAGACAACCTGCATGCTGACGGCTCAGCCTTGTAGTTATGTTTACCCAATCTATTCAGTTGTCAAACATCACACACGCTTCTGCGTGCTGCACCCTGGGGTGCTGGACGATGCTCTGTCCAAGGCTCAGACCATTTGGTCTCAACCTCATCCAGATCCTTATCTTTTCGAGAGTATTGGTGGAGCTGACCGGGATCGAACCGATGACATCCTGCTTGCAAAGCAGGCGCTCTCCCAACTGAGCTACAGCCCCATTCGCACCAACTTGATTAGAGTATCTCCGTCAAGGAGGCTCGTCAAGAGGATGGTGGGCCTGGGTAGATTCGAACTACCGACCTCACCCTTATCAGGGGTGCGCTCTAGCCAACTGAGCTACAGGCCCAGGTCAGAGGTATGCATCCGATAACTTATCGTTACCGGATGCAGCCCCTAAATTCCCTTGAGCTCCCTGCCGAAGCAGTTGGCTCTCGAAAGATTTTCGAGGACACAGTTGAACGTGCGGATCGACTAAGTCAATCGTTGACCATCGTGCAGATAATCATTAACCAAAGAGAGGCTTAGTTCAGACTCTTACTTAGCCGAAGCTTCGTAAGGTGTCCGGGCCAGAAGAAACTCACTCGAGGTGCTCGCGATACGCGAGACGCTTCTTCTTTCCGGATCGGTTTCTCTTTAGAAAGGAGGTGATCCAGCCGCAGGTTCTCCTACGGCTACCTTGTTACGACTTCACCCCAATCATGAATTACACCTTGGGCGGCTGCTCCCTTGCGGTTAGCGCACCGACTTCTAGTGCAACCCACTTTCGTGATGTGACGGGCGGTGTGTACAAGGCCCGGGAACGTATTCACCGCAGCGTTCTGATCTGCGATTACTAGCGATTCCAGCTTCATGGAGTCGAGTTGCAGACTCCAATCCGAACTGAGGCCGGCTTTTTCCGATTGGCTCCCCCTCGCGGGTTCGCAGCGGTTTGTACCGGCCATTGTAGCACGTGTGTAGCCCTGGACATAAAGGCCATGAGGACTTGACGTCATCCCCACCTTCCTCCCCGTTATCCGAGGCGGTTTCGCCAGAGTGCTCAACTAAATGGTAGCAACTGGAGATAAGGGTTGCGCTCGTTGCGGGACTTAACCCAACATCTCACGACACGAGCTGACGACAGCCATGCAGCACCTATATACGGGCCTATTGCTAGGCGCACCTATTTCTAAGTGATTCCCGTACATTTCGAGCCCAGGTAAGGTTCTTCGCGTTGCGTCGAATTAAACCACATGCTCCACCGCTTGTGCGGGCCCCCGTCAATTCCTTTGAGTTTCAGCCTTGCGACCGTACTCCCCAGGCGGATTGCTTATCGCGTTAGCTTCGACACGGCAGGATTGGGTACCTGCCACATCAAGCAATCATCGTTTAGGGCTAGGACTACCAGGGTATCTAATCCTGTTTGCTCCCCTAGCTTTCGCGCCTCAGCGTCAGTAATGGTCCAGTGAGCCGCTTTCGCCACAGGTGTTCCTTCCGATATCTACGCATTTCACCGCTACACCGGAAATTCCACTCACCTCTCCCATACTCAAGCCCGGCAGTTTTCGGTGCAGACTTCGAGTTGAGCCCGAAGATTTCACACCAAACTTGCCAAACCGCCTACGCGCCCTTTACGCCCAATAATTCCGAACAACGCTTGCCCCCCTCGTATTACCGCGGCTGCTGGCACGAAGTTAGCCGGGGCTTCTTCTATAGGTACCGTCATTATCTTCCCTATCGAAAGGAGTTTACGTCCCAAGAGACTTCATCCTCCACGCGGCGTTGCTGCGTCAGGGTTTCCCCCATTGCGCAAAATTCCCCACTGCTGCCTCCCGTAGGAGTCTGGACCGTGTTTCAGTTCCAGTGTGTCCGTGCGCCCTCTCAGGCCGGATACAGATCATCGCCTTGGTGGGCCATTACCCCGCCAACTAGCTAATCTGCCGCGAACTCCTCTCCAAGCGCATTGCTGCTTTGACTCGTAAGTGTTATGCGGTATTAGCTAAGGTTTCCCTCAGTTATTCCCCACTCGGAGGTAGATCATTCACGTGTTACTCACCCGTGCGCCACTTTACTCAGGACCGAAGTCCCTTTCTCGTGCGACTTGCATGTGTTAGGCACGCCGCCAGCGTTGATTCTGAGCCAGGATCAAACTCTCGTTTGAATACTGGTTGGCTGCGCTACAGGACGGAGGTCCGTAGCTTTCAGCCGCCTCGCAGCGCTCGAAAAGGCTGCGAGGATAAAACTAGTGAGATTGACTAAACCGTAAGGTTTAATGCATCTCACGACTGGCACGTTCAACCATGTTGTCAAAGATCCTGGTCAGATCAGGCCTAAGCCGTCTGCTTTGGATCAAGGACGCTGTCAGTCATCGACTCGACAGTTGTGTCCTCGAACTTGTATGAGCTAGTGTCTTATACGCTTTTCGCGTCCTAGCTACTTGCTCGCTGTATTCTCGCTACTTAGTAGCTGAACCGCGTCGCTTTCGCTCTCGACTGCCTTGCTGCAACTTCTTAAGAGTATCTCGTTTTCGCTTGCCTGTCAACCCGCTCGCCTCTATACTATTAAGCTCGTTTGCTCGATCCTCTTGGTCGACGCTAGCCCCGCGGGCAACGATTGCTTATCAGTATGGAGCCGGCGGCGACTTAGCATTCTCAGCGAAGACGCACTCTACGCAAGTCGCGCAGACATTTACCGCTCACAATCTTAAAAACATCTCAAGCGCAAACTGCGATTAACGTCGCAACGTTTGGCCCGGGGCTTCTGCCCCTTCGAAACCTTAATTACAGTGCTTGGGTTTGTCGATTGGGTTACCGGAACTTTCGCTCTCGGTCAACCACTGCGTGACAAACGCTTGGACTGACTTGCTGCTCTTTCGAGTCTTACGCTGCAGGCTGCCTTTCGGCTACCCACTCGACCGCTTCATACTGACCGCTTGTCGACTTTTCTTTTATATCAAGCCTTTCGGCTTTTGTCAACTAGCAGCGTTTCGCTTACCGGTTGACTTTTCATTTATACAAACCGCTTTGGCTTGTGTCAAGCGGCGTGTTTCTTACCACTTGCTTGCTACTTTCGTTTCGCGCTCAACCATTGCGCTCGACTTGATTGACATTACAGGGTCGCCCGCCTGAGTGCAACCGCAGACGTGGAAAAGGCTGCGGAAAACATCGCCGCAGACTCCTATAACTCACTTCAGGTTAATGACTTGTAAAAAGTTCACGGGCGTCCTGTTTGAGGCTCTTCTGGCTGCCAGGACGCGTGTAAAACATGTGTCCACCGGGATATTCATGGATCAAAATTCTTTGCGCGGTGGCCTGCGGTATCTGATTCACGGTGACAACCGACCCCATAAAGGGGCAGGAAAGATCATTCCAGCCATGCGCAATCAACACATGGAGCTTTGGATCGGCGGCAACCGCCTGCCGGAGCTGGGTTCCCGACCCGCTGCGCTCATCCCGCCCCGAACGATCCCACATACGCCCCACGTCATAGCTGAGAGCGTTATATCGGGCGTCGATCTTCCATCCCACGGTCTGGGTGACGAAATTGACCATGCTTTGTGTCAACGGAGCGATGATCGTATCCAGGATGGGATCGCCTGTCTTCTGATCGCGATTATAGGGAAACGGATCCAGCGCGGTGACATTCGAGTCATACACGCTTCCGAGCTTTCCTTCTTTGCGATGAACCTCTCGCAGGAAGACATCCGGCTCAATGCGACCTCCTTCTGCACGCACGAAATCAGGATCAAGCCCGGT
>Ga0206887_10163_pt1 | contig 15781 bp, 17 predicted proteins | sample Alteio_BWOrgHeat_89_FD_153248 | JGI IMG/M metagenome (GOLD analysis project Ga0206887, IMG submission 153248) | Enriched cells from forest soil in Barre Woods Harvard Forest LTER site, Petersham, Massachusetts, United States - Alteio_BWOrgHeat_Nextera3 ...
TCTGCCCAGGGAAGCGTGCATCCTGCTCGGGGATGCCACACAAATCCAGCAGGTGCTGATGAATCTGTGTGTCAACGGCCGTGACGCGATGCCGCGGGGGGGCACGCTGACCATCAACCTCGAAAAAGTCCGCCTGGATGAAGCCGGCGCGCGCATTCACATTAAGGCCAGGCCGGGAGACTATGTCATCATTTCCGTTTCCGATACGGGCACGGGAATTCCACCGGAATTGATGGATAAAATTTTTGATCCGTTTTTTACCACCAAGCCATTAGGCCAGGGAACGGGACTTGGGTTGGCAACGACATTGGGTATTGCGGAAAAGCATGGCGGATTTATCTCGGTTGAATCTGAAGCAGACAAGGGCACAACCTTTAAGGTTTATTTTCCGGCGGCCCCGTCTGAACACGAAGAGACGGCCAAAGAATGGGGCCGGGGCACGTTGAGCCAGGGCAATAATGAGTTGATTTTGGTGGTGGATGACGAGCCGGCGATACGGCGGCTGGCGGAAACAGTCCTCGCCCGCAACGGCTACCGGACAGTGCTGGCCACGAATGGGAGGGAGGGATTGTCGCTTTACCAGCAGCATCGCGATGAAATTAAGCTGATCGTAAGCGATTTGATGATGCCGCATATGGACGGCCCTTCGTTAATCCGCGAGCTGCGCCAACAGCACTCCGACGTCAAAGCGATTATTATTACGGGCCTGGGCGAGGAAAACCGGATGGGAGATGCCCGGGCCGCCGGCGTGGACGCGATTTTGAACAAACCATTTACGGCAGAACAATTGCTTACAAGCATAAAGCAATTGCTTTAATAAGACCGACACAATGTTGTGCTCAAAAGTCAATACCCGGACTGAATTGCGGCTCATTGGCCACCAGCATACCGGGAAATTATTTGAACTCATCAATTCCAACCGTGAATATCTACGGCGCTGGCATCCATGGGTGGACAGCATTCGCTCTCCGGATGATACGGGAAAATTGATCGCGGTGTGGGAACAACAACACGCGAAGAACCGGGGGTTTTGCGCCGGGATTTTGTTTGATGGACATTTATGCGGCGTCATCCAACACCTCAATGTGGATTGGGCAAATCGCTGGACGGCGTTGAGCTATTGGCTGAACGAATTGCACCAGGGGCAGGGCATTATGACGACGTGTTGCCGCACATTGATCGCCCACAGTTTCAATGAGTGGAAACTCAACCGCGTTACCATCGAATGTGCCACGGCAAACACCCGCAGCCGAAAGATTCCCGAACGCCTGGGATTCAAACTCGAGGGAATCATCCGGAGTGTTGAGTGGCTCAATGACGGCTATGCGGACCACGCCATCTATGGCCTGTTGCGCCTGGAATGCCTGTTTGCATCGGAGGGATAATGCGCCATCCGACTTCATGATGGTTGACATATCGGTATGCTGACTAACGTAACTTTACCGTAACATTCGGTTGCGAAATGTAATCGCCAGTGTTACTTTACATCCGTGCGTACAAGTTGTCGTTTTGCCATGGCTGTTCACGTGCTCACCGTCCTGGCCTATAAGGAAGGCGACCGGGTGACCTCCGCGTCTTTGGCCGGAAGCATTAATACGAACCCGGTCATCATCCGGCGGCTTTTACTGGCCCTGCAACGGGCAAAACTAGTGGACACATGCAAAGGGGCTGGCTCGGGTTCCCGCCTACATTATTCGCCAAAACGCGTAAATATGGCGCAAATCTATCGTGCCGTGGAGGCTGCCGAGGCCTTTACGACACCTTCGCGAAAGCCCAATGCCGACTGCCCGGTGGGCCATTGTATGCGGGAGGAACTCGAAAAAATCTTTGCTTCGGCCCAAAACGCCATGGAACGCGATCTCGAAAAAACCACGCTGGCCGATGTGATTGACGCGGTAAGAGCCTCCGGCACCTGCGGGAAAAAATATATTTGACACAAAAAAAAATTATGCGAGTGTGTAATCACAATAGTTACATTAAAAATGAAAGGGAAGAGTAAAATGAAAAGAAAAGAGGCAAATCTCGGCAGGGCGTGCCTGAACGGCTGCAAACAGATTTTAGCGCAGATCCGGAATGCCAGGGAAGTGATCCTGACTGAGGCGCGGAAAACCCTGAAAGTACAGGAGCAATTGCTGCGACTTGCAGTAAATGAAGCCGAGGCGCTGGCATGGCAAACGTTGTATCCGCAACTGGTGTTTCCGAACCTAGCTGTTGAAAAACTCCGGGGAGTGGCCGCATGGAACAACCATCAACGGTCGCTCATCCGATAACGTGACCGCAATAAATTTGAAAATTGACGAAAAATAACCAATTAAAAATATGAGCACGAACACTAAAAAACTGGCCGGGAAGGTCGCCGTCGTTACCGGCGCGTCCAAGGGAATTGGCGCGTCCATCGCCAAACATCTGGCTGCTGAAGGCGCGTCCGTGGTAGTTAATTATGCGTCGAGCAAAAATGGGGCAGACCAGGTAGTATCCGAGATTAACCGCAACGGCGGCAAAGCCGTAGCTATCCAGGCCGACGTGGCGAAGAAAGCGGACGTTGACCGTTTGTTTGCCGAAACAAAGAAAAATTTTGGCAATCTCGACATTCTTGTGAATAACGCGGGGGTATATGAATTCCAGCCGCTGGAACAGATCACGGAGGATCATTTTCACCGGCTGTTCAACATCAATGTTTTAGGACTGGTCCTGGCGACACAGGAAGCGGTTAAACAGTTTGGTCCCGATGGTGGCAATGTCATCAATATCAGTTCAGTAGCCAGCACCCTGGCGCCTCCGACCGCGTCGATTTACAGCGCGACCAAGGGAGCGGTAGATACCGTGACCAAATCGCTGGCCAAAGAGCTGGGGCCGAAAAAAATTCGCGTCAACTCCATCAACCCGGGCATGGTGGAGACGGAGGGCGTGCATACCGCCGGTTTTATCGGAACTGATTTTCACAAAAATGCCGTGGCACAAACGCCGTTGGGCCGTATCGGCCAGCCGGAAGACATCGGGACGGTAGCCACTTTCCTGGCTTCAGCCGATTCAGGCTGGATCACAGGTCAAACCGTGCAGGTGGCCGGCGGCTTTAGTTGATTAAACTTATGGCAGGGCCATAAAGCAAATGAGCGGCCATTTTAAATACGAAAAAATATGAAAGCGACGATTGAAATTAATGAAGCGAATTTTGAGCGGGACGTTCTCCAATCAAAAGAGCCCGTCCTGGTGGACTTTTGGGCTGAATGGTGCGGGCCGTGCAAAATGCTCGGGCCGGTGCTCGATGAAATTGCGACGGAACAATCCGGGCGCGCAAAGGTCGCCAAGGTCAATGTAGACCAAAACCCAACGCTGGCTGCCCAATTTGGCATCCAGTCCATCCCAACGCTGTTGTTTTTTGCCGGCGGCGAGGTGCGTGATCAAACGATTGGCGCGGTGAGCAAACGCACGATTGTCTCCAAATTGGAGAAACTCGTGCTGGCGGCCTAAGCCGTAACCGGATTTCCCGAACGGGGAAATCTTTTTTCAAATTTGAAACAGGAACATGGAACATTTATGAAAATTCCAGACATCTATCAGGGACGCCGGACGGCGGAATTGGTCCGTGCGTTGAGCGACGTTGATGCCCCGCTGGTTGAACCGTCAGGGCCATCGAAGCCTGCGGACGACGAGTTAATGGACAGCTATTCCAGGACAATCACCCGCACGGTGGAGAAAGTCGCGCCCACAGTAGTGAATATTCGCGTCCACAAAATACGGCGTGAAAATCCACGCGGCCAGGAAGGCGGCGGTTCCGGCTCGGGCTTTATTATTGCTCCGGACGGATTCATTCTTACTAACAGCCACGTCGTCCACGGCGCGGACAAAATGGAGGTCACGCTCGCGGACGGCCAGGCATTTCCGGCCAGTTTGATTGGCGAAGACCCGGAAACGGATCTCGCGGTCATACGAATTAACACGCCACAACAATTGAGCCATGCGCATTTGGGCGATTCCAAAACCATTCGCGTTGGCCAAATTGCTATCGCCATCGGGAGCCCGTATGGCTTTCAGCAAACCGTCACGGCCGGCGTGGTGAGCGCGCTGGGCCGGTCGATGCGTTCGCAGTCCGGCCGCCTGATTGACAACGTCATCCAAACGGACGCGGCATTGAACCCTGGCAACTCCGGCGGTCCGCTGGTCAATTCACGCGGGGATGTTATCGGCGTTAACACGGCGGTGATTCTGCCGGCGCAGGGAATCTGTTTCGCTATTGCCAGCAACACCGCTGAGTTCGTGGCGGCATGGTTGATTAAGGAAGGGCGGATTCGCAGGAGCTGGATTGGGGTCATGGGCCAGAACGTGCCGATCCACCGGCGCGTTGTGCGGTTTCACCGGTTGGCGGCTGAGTACGGCGTCCTCGTGACCGGCACCGAACCAGGCAGCCCGGCCAATCGAGCGGGCCTGCGCGAAGGCGATGTCATTGTCGCATTTGCGGGCGAACCGGTTTCGAGCATCGACGAATTGCATCGTCATCTTGTGGCCAAAATGATTGGCGTGCCCACGATATTCACCATCATCCGCCACACGGAGAAACTTGACCTGGTGGTCACGCCGGAAGAATTACTCCAGGACAACCAGAAGAATTAAGGCATTTCGAAGTGACGCAAGTGAGGTGGGGTGGCAAGGCGCGCGGTCATCCGCGCGCCTTCTTTTTTCTGAATACCCGCGGATCGCGCCTACTGTTTGGTCTGCGGGTCTTCCTGGATCACCTTCTTCTTCTCCAGCTTGTCCAGTTTGGGAGCAATGACGACCTGGCAATACGGCGCGCCGGTATTGTTATCGTAATATTTCTGGTGGTAATCCTCGGCCGGATAAAATTTCTTCAGTGGCACGATTTCGGTGACGATGGGGTTCTGGAAATTTTGCTGCGCCGCCACCTTGGATTTTTCGGCTTCGAGTTGCTGCTTTTTGTCACGGTATAAAATGATGGAGCGATAGGAAGTGCCGACGTCGGCGCCCTGGCGGTTCAACGTGGTGGGATTGTGCGCCTGCCAGAAAACATCGAGCAACTGGTTGTAGGAAATTTTCGACGGGTCAAAAACGATTTCCGTGACTTCGGCGTGGCCGGTCGTTTCAGTACAAACCTGCTCGTAAGTGGGGTTCTCCGTGGTGCCGCCGGCGAATCCGCTGGTGACGGAAATGACGCCGGGCAACCGTTCAAAAACGGCTTCCATGCACCAAAAACAGCCGCCGCCAAAATCCGCAATTTCAGTTTGGTTCGCGCTCATAGAATTGGTGGGTTGCGCCAGGACGGAAACGTTCAACACGCCCGCCGCCAGCAAAACATATAAGGCCAATTTCATCGGTATCGATTGCTTTGACCATGAAACATCGCAAGTCATTCAATCATCCCGGTTGGATGCTTTTGCTTTCGTCTCTGTCATTTCGTCAAAATTGTCCGCGCGCAACGGTTCGGAAATGGCGTGTTCGCCTCCCAGCCATTTGCCCATATCAATGAGACGGCAGCGGTGCGAACAAAAAGGACCGTATTTTCCTGCAAACCAATCGCCTTTCTTTTTGCATGCAGGGCAAATGATCTTCGGACCAGGCCGCTCACTCATGGGTGGCGATCTCGCTTTGGCCGAGCGACCAACGAGCGATATAGTCACGCATAATACGCTCGCTCTCCTCCAATGTCGGGTCAGGAGAAATGGCATTGGTCGAAAATGAATTGTTAATTTCGTTCGGCGGATAGACGGCGACAAAGCCTTGTGGTACCGAATTTTCCAGCGTCGGCGGGGCCTTAATAAATTTGACCGGTGGCGGCAATCCGGGTTGCGCCGCATCGGCGATGGTTATGGGATAAATGGTGAGTTGCGGCGGTTTGCGCGAGGCAATTTCCTTGAGCCGCGCTTTGTTTTCCTTGTCAATTTTTTCTTTCTCGTCCCAGGCCTTGCGCTCGTTGAGCGTATCGGTTTTTTGAGATTGCAGTTTTTTCACCTCGGCCATGTCCTGCCGGACATAGGCAAAATCCTGGTTGGTAACCACCCGTTCTTCCGACGCTTTTCGCAGATCGTTCAAGTAAGGCTGGACCTCATTCACAGACATATAATCGGGAGCCGCAGGAATCGTGTCCCACGGTAACGCATTGGGCAGCGCATTTTCGCCGATGTCATTACGGGCACTTAATGAGTCAGGCAAAACGATATCCGGCACGACACCTTTCAACTGTGTGGACGCGCCGTTAATGCGATAGAACTTGCGAATGGTAATTTTGACGGTGCCCGGGTCGTTTGTCGCCGTTTCCGAAGCTGGCCAGACCAGCGGCGCCAGCGGAGTCAGATTTTGGACGGTGCCTTTGCCAAAGGATGATGTATCACCCACAATCAGCGCCCGGCCATAATCCTGCAACGCGGCCGCAACAATTTCCGAAGCAGAAGCGCTGAGACGGCTGACCAGTACCATGAGCGGGCCGTGATAAATGTCCGGCGCGTCCTCATTGCGCTCAGCGAGGATATGCCCTTCCGGCGAGCGAATTTGGACCACGGGACCGTTCGTTACAAAGAGGCCAACGAACTGGATGGCTTCTTCAAGCGAACCGCCCGGGTTGCCGCGTAAATCGAGGATAATGCCCCCGGCACCCTCTTCCGTTAATTTCTGCACCAGTTGGGCAACGTCAACAGAGATATAATTCGTGGCCTGGGGCGAGTTTCCGCTCAGGGAGACCGGGGCATAAAATTGGGGCACGTGAATCACGCCGATCCGATTTGTGCCGCCGTGGCCGTCCGGCGATTCAACTAATTCAGCCTTGGCTTCCTCGTCATGAAGAGTGATCTCAGCCCGGACCAATTTGACGACGCGCCGGGAGGTCGGGTCGACCGCCGGAATGATGGTCAACCGCACTTCCGTGCCCTTGGGGCCGCGAATCAACTGGACGATTCTGCTTAACTCCATGTTCACGACATCCACGGGAGCATGGCCGCCCTGGGAAACGGCGACGATTTTGTCATTCTGCTTGAGCTGGTTGCTTTTTTCCGCCGGCCCGCCCGGGACCAGGCTTTGTATTTTGCAATAGCCGTCTTCCCATCCGAGTTCCGCGCCAATGCCGCCCAGCGACAGGCTCATGCTAATGGAGAAATCCTGTGAATGCTCGGTATTCATATAATCCGAATGCGGGTCATAGGCGTGCGCGAGCGAATCCAAATAGGCCTGCATGACATCGCCGCCGTCCAATTCGTGGAAGGCGCGAACCTCGCGTTCGTAACGGTGCTGGATGGTCTGGGCGATATCAGCCAGGTTGGTGGCCGACGACGCGGTGGCCGGAAAATTTTCGCGCCGATCCAGTTTTTCCTGCAAAAATTGATAGAGCAATTGCTCGCGCCAAAGGTTCTTCGCCTCATCCAGGTCTTTGGGATAAAGCGCGCCTTTGCGGTCAATCGGCACTTGTTCATCCGTGTTGAAATTGAAATTGCCCTTTTCCAGCAATTGGTTGGCGTAATCAGCGCGCTGCTGGAGGCGTTCCATAAAGCGGTTAAAAACTTTATAGGCCGGCCGCACGTCCGCCTGCCCGTGGCTACCCAGTGTCAGCAGGTCGAGGTTCGTCCGGTAATGGGAAAATTCCGCGATGTCCGATTGCAAAAAATACAAATGTTGCGGGTCGAAATAGTCCAGGTAGGCGTCGTAGAATTTCTTCGAAATATCGGCGTCAAACGGACGCTGGGAATAGTGAAATTCTTCCAGCAGCCGCGCGGTGATATAGGAGACATTCCCGTCATTCGGGCCGGGCATCAATGACGGCGGCGGGGTTGTTTTTGCGAACGAGAAAAGCGGCAATGCGAGAAAAATCGCAAGCAAGGATATTTTTATCTTAATATGGCTCATGGCATCGGCACGAATCCGCAGAACATAGCTCAAAACATCGGAAAATAAAATTCCTTTTTATCGAAAGATTCAGGCGCAAACAGCACGCCCGGCTTCCCAAAAAGCCCAACCACCGATGCCATGTAAAAACGAATAGGCAGAGATTTGACGTTTTTATAGCAAAAACGTTCGGAGAATTGTTGGATCATTGAATTTAACTCCGAATTAGACAAATTTAAGTAGATTTGCGCCATTCCTCAAAGCACATTGCACGCGGTGAAAATCTCGATCGTCGTTCCCGCGTTCAACGAAGAGCGGTTGCTGGGACATTCGCTGGCGCAAATCAAACAGGCAACTAAAGCGTTTGAGCCGCTCGGCTGGGAGACCGAGTTGATTGTTTGCGACAATAATTCCACCGACCAAACCGCGCAAATCGCCCGCGATGCAGGCGCGACGGTCGTTTTCGAACCGGTGAACCAGATTGCCCGCGCCAGGAATCGCGGCGCGGCGGCGGCCACGGGCGATTGGCTCATTTTTATTGATGCCGACTCGCAGCCTTCGGCAGAATTATTTGCCGGCGTCGCAAACGCCATCACGTCCGGCAAATTCGCGGCCGGAGGCGCGACCGTCAAAATGGACGCGGACCATCGGACTGCCAGGCTGGTCGTCTGGATTTGGAATAGCGTCAGCCTTATTTTGAAATTGCTCGCCGGATCGTTCATCTTTTGTGAAGCCGAAACGTTCCGGAAAATCGGCGGTTTCAATGAAAAAATGTTTGCCGCCGAAGAACTGGACCTCACTGGCCGATTGAAAAAATTCGCGAAAGGAACGGGCAAGCGGGTGGTTATTCTGTCGAGCCATCCGCTGTTGACTTCTGCGCGAAAACTTCATCTTTATTCGTTTTGGGAGCATTTCCGCCTTATGTTTCTTGTCGCCTTCAATCCGCGCGTGCTCACAAACCGCGAAACCTGCCATCTGTGGTATGATGGGCGGCGTTAATCTGTCTTTCTTCCTCTCGAGTCTTCCTTTCGAAAATTGCAGTCTGGTAACAGCAAACAATCGATGAAGTTGGAAAAGTGGCAACATCGGTTACATCGTTGATTGCCAGGCATTAAAGTGGCAACATTTTTGGCAACCGGACGGCAACAACCGGCAACATTTCTGCCGACAAGCAGGAGCTTTCAACTTCTTCCTTGATTTCTGCCGCCTTCGGGATTTTCCTGTTGAGCTGCATATGCCTTATAAAGATGTCACACCGCCCGCAGGCGGGAAAATTTCAATCCAGGCCGGCAAACTCAATGTGCCGGAAAATCCCATCCTTCCTTTCATTCGCGGCGACGGTACCGGCCCGGACATTTGGGCCGCCAGCGTACGTGTGTTTGATGCGGCGGTGCAAAAGGCTTACGGCGGTAAACGAAAAATCTCGTGGTTCGAGGTCTTTGCCGGCGAGGAATCATTCAAGCGTTTTAATAATTGGCTGCCGGACGACACCGTTGAGGCCTTCAAAGAATATCTTGTCGGCATTAAAGGCCCGCTGACGACACCCGTGGGCGGCGGCATTCGTTCACTGAACGTCGCCCTGCGCCAGATGCTCGATCTCTACGTTTGCCTGCGTCCGGTGCAGTATTTTTCCGGCGTGCCGTCGCCGGTAAAGCGTCCGGAAAAAGTGGACATGGTTATTTTCCGGGAAAACACCGAGGATATTTACGCGGGAATCGAATACGCCGGTGGAACGCCGGAAAGCCAAAAGGTACTCGATTTTCTTGCTCAAAATTTCCCCAGGGAATTCAAGAAAATCCGTTTTGGCACCAAAGAAGCCACGGAAAAATGGCTCAAAGAACTCCAGGCCTTCGGTGCTCCCGAGCGACCGGCCATGGTGGACGTGGGCATCGGCTTCAAACCGGTAAGCTATCTCGGCACGATCCGCTTGATTCACGCGGCCATCCAATATGCCATCACGAATAAGCGCAAGAGTGTTACCCTTGTTCACAAGGGCAACATTATGAAGTTCACCGAAGGTGCCTTTCGTGACTGGGGTTACCAGTTGGCAAAGGAACGCTACGGCGCAGTGGAAATCGACGGCGGCCCCTGGTGCAAAATTCCCGACGGCACACCCGGCGCGGGCATTGTTATCAAGGACAGCATCGCAGATATCACGCTGCAACAGGTGCTTACGCGCCCGGATGATTTCGATGTCATCGCCACACTGAATTTGAATGGCGATTATCTAAGCGACGCGCTGGCCGCGCAGGTCGGCGGCATCGGCATCGCGCCCGGCGGGAACATCAACTACATTTCCGGCCATGCCATTTTTGAGGCAACTCACGGCACAGCGCCCAAATACGCGAACAAGGACATGGTTAACCCCGGCAGCGTTGTGCTTTCGGGCGAAATGATGTTCCGCTACCTGGGTTGGACGGAGGCCGCGGATTTGATTTTGAAGGGCCTCAACGGCGCGATCGCGTCCAAACGCGTGACCTACGATTTTGCCCGCCTCATGGACGGCGCGACGCAAATCAAATGCGGCGAGTTCGGGGACAATATGATCAGCCACATGTAAGCCATGCTTACACGCTGTAATTCACCACCGGCCGGTGGTGGATATACTCGTGGGCGGCGGCGATGAAACCTTTGAACAGCGGATGCGGCTGGTGCGGCTTGCTCAAAAATTCCGGGTGAAACTGGCTGGCGATATAAAACGGATGGTCTTTCAGTTCGATGATTTCCACCAGCTTTCCGTCCGGTGAATTGCCGCTGAAAACGAAACCCGCCTTCTCGTATTTTTCCCGGTAGGCGTTGTTGAATTCGTAGCGATGGCGATGGCGTTCGTTAATGACGAATGAGCCGTAGAGCTCCGCCGCTTTCGTCCCGAGGGTAATTTGGCAGGATTGCGCGCCCAGGCGCATCGTACCGCCCTTTTTGGTAATGCGCTTTTGCTCGTCCAGCATCGCAATAACGGGGTGCGGCGTGTTCAAATCAAATTCCGTGGAATGCGCTTTGGGCATTTTCAAAACATTCCGCGCAAATTCGATGGTGGCGATTTGCATTCCCAGGCACAGGCCGAGATAGGGGATTTTCTTTTCGCGCGCATATTGCGCGGCGATTATTTTTCCTTCCACGCCGCGTTCCCCGAATCCGCCGGGCACCAAAATGCCGCCGAGGCCGCTCAGTTTCTTTTCCGCGCCGTCCTTTTCGATTTCCTCGGCGTCTACCTGCACGATTTCCACGCCGCAATCGTTGGCCACGCCGCCGTGGATGATGGCCTCATACACGGATTTGTAGGCGTCCTGTAACCCGATGTACTTGCCCACCACACCCACGCGCACGCGATGTTGCGGGGCGATCAGCTTGCGGATGATTTCCTGCCAATGGCCCATATTCGCCGCGGGCGTGTGCAAATCGAGCAGCCGGCAAACCAAATCGTCCAACCGCTCGCGCTGGAGCATCAGCGGCACTTCGTAAATCGAATGGTCCACATCCTTTTCTTCAATTACGGCGTCGACGGGCACGTTGCAGAACATGGAAATTTTCTGGCGCAATTCCTTGTCCAGCGGCTTCTCACAACGGCAAACCAGCGCATGCGGCGCAATCCCAATTTCACGGAGCTTGGCCACCGATTGCTGCGTCGGCTTCGTTTTCAATTCACCGGCGGCTTTGATGAAGGGCACATACGTGACGTGAATGAACATCGCGTTGTTGTAACCGACTTCGAGAGCAAATTCGCGGATAGCTTCCAGGAATGGCAGCCCTTCGATATCGCCCGTCGTGCCGCCAATTTCCGTGATGATGACATCAGCCTTGGTTTTTTCGGCCAGTAAATGGATGCGGTTTTTGATTTCATCCGTGACGTGGGGAATCACCTGCACGGTCTTGCCCAGGTATTTACCTTCACGCTCGTTGTTTAGCACGGTCTGGTAAACCTGGCCGCTGGTGAGGTTATTCATCCGCGTGAGCTTGGTGCTGGTGAACCGCTCGTAATGCCCAAGGTCGAGGTCCGTTTCCGCGCCGTCATCCAGGACATAGACTTCGCCGTGCTGGTAGGGATTCATCGTGCCCGGATCCACGTTCAGGTAGGGGTCAAACTTTTGCAGGGCGACTTTCAATCCGCGATTTTCGAGCAGGGTGCCGAGTGCGGCGGCCGTCAGGCCTTTGCCCAACGAACTCACCACGCCGCCAGTAACAAATATGTATTTCATTTTAAAACTTTTCTAGCCACAGATTGAACACAGATGAAACACAGATAAAAATTAATCTTCATTTGCTTTCCATTCTGGAGCTAGCGCGAGAAGAGCGTCGTTCGCTCCGCGGCATCCATAAATCGGATAGCTTTTTCTTAAACGCGCTAAATTCATATAGGCATAAAGACTAAATGGTTCAGTTCCATTACGAATGTATATGCCATAACGCAGTCCGTCCGTCACAATCAATCGCTTGCACGCAGACTTGCCTTCAGCATATGAACCAGCCTGTGACATTGCTGAAAGGCAGGAATTGTCCATCTTTTTGACTTCAACTACAACTTGAAGCGTGTCGTTGCTCCTCGGAAGTCGTTCAAATAATGCCACATCCACTCGATTCCATTCCACTGCCATTCGTTGTGGAGTCCAGCCTAGCGCACGAAGTAATGGAACAACAAGGTAGGCAACCGTTTCATGTTCTGATGGTAATCCTTCTCGACCGATTGAACGCTGATACCATTTGGCAATTCGAGTTAGTTCCCCAATTTCTTGTAAAAGATGTGTTATAGAAGAACTTGCGACGCCTCGATCAAATAAAAATTCTGAAATAGCTTCGACTGGTATGTCATTTGTTTCGGTAGAAACTGGCAATTCCGGTAAAAGAGCGGAAAATATTTTGTCAGGAATTACAAGTTGCGAAAGCCACTCGGAAACCACTCCATTGTTCAGTTTTTGTGTTGTATCACCAAATTTAAAAGCGTAAGAGTCAAATTGCTTCTGACCTTTCCATAACCAGCGGACACGCCGAACGTGTTGCAAAGTCCAACCATCGATGTCGCCAAATTCTTCATTGTGTTCGTAATCGCCTACAATTTGGCCAACGCCCAACGCTTCTGTCGTTCCGTTTCGCAATACAACCAAATCGCTGTCTCGCATTTCTTCGGCGAACCGTTTTAAGATGCTAATGCGACGTTGTTCACCATCTTCACGAAGTCGCTTCTCACAATCCGGCCATTTTCCCGCGTATCCAGGCCCAAATAAAATCACTCCCCATTTTAGACACCATTCAGCGTAGTTGCGGTCGGTATCGCCCGCAGCCTGTTGCCAAATAGTTTTATCTAAAGTGTTCACGACAATTTATTTCAAAATCTGTGTTCATCCGTGTTTCATCTGTGGCTTAAATTTTTCCGTGGCTTAAAAGCTTTTCCACTTTTGCCACATCTTCAGGCGCATCCACACCCACGCTGTCGTATTTCACCTGGACGACTGCGATTTCAATCCCGTTTTCCAGCGCGCGCAACTGCTCCAGCTTCTCCGCATTTTCCAGCGGCGATACCGGAAATTTTACCAGCCGCAACAACGTTTCGCGCCGGTAACCGTAAATGCCCAGATGCTTCAAAAAAGCAAATGCCGCCAACTGTTCGCCCGGCGAACTACTGGCGGCCTCGCGCACATATGGTATCGTGCGCCTCGAAAAATATAACGCACGGCCGGCAGCACTGACAACCACTTTCACAACGTTCGGGTTCAGCAGTTCGGAGGCATCAGCAATGCGCGTCGCAGCGGTGGACATCTCACAATCCGCCAGCGCGGTGGCGACTGAATCAATCACTGCCGGATCAATCATCGGTTCGTCACCCTGGATGTTCACGACGGCGTCGCACCCAATTTTCTCGGCGACTTCGGCGATGCGGTCCGAGCCGCTGGGATGGTGTGGCGACGTCATTTCCACGTGACAGAATTTTTTAGCCGCGCTGAAAATGCGTTCGTCATCCGTCGCGACGATAACATCGGAAAAGGATTTAGCCCTTTGGCATTGCTCGACGACGCGTTGGATGAGGGGTTTGCCTGCGATGAGGGCGAGCGGCTTGCCGGGGAACCGTGTGGAGGCGTAGCGCGCCGGAATAATGCCAACAACATTCACGGGGCTACATTAAGCCATAGTTTGCCGGCAGGAAGCAAGCTTCGTCCAAAGCGCGCGCGTGCCATGTACATATTCGCGGGAAAGGCTTAACATCCTTAACATTGTTGATTCCCGGGCATTTAAGGCTTAACACCATCCTTAACAAAATGACTGCCAGACTCTACACTATTGATAGGCAATGACTTAAGGCTTTACAACGACTCCCGTTCGATGCGGACCAACGCGGCGAGGCCAGTTTGGTTGCAGCTTAAATGTGTCGTCGCCCACCCGAACAATAAACTCCCCGCGTATGACATAAAACCATTCGTCCTGCAAATGGTGGTAATGAAAAGCGGGGCCCCCTTCGACCTGCGCATGGTATCGTAAAGACACCAGTCTCCGTCCGTGTCCCGCTCGAAGCCTTCAAATCAAAACTTCCTCCCATGACGAGCAGAAGGGAAAAGCAAGTCCGTTTCGATAAGGGGCGCATCGGCGCATGGTGCTAAAACCTATTCATTTTGTCACCGGCAAGATGTATAGAGGCGGATAAAACCGGCTTGGTTTTCCCCCTTGTCCCGATTGACCGGTGTTATTACGATTTAAGAACCGAACAAAAGCTGGATTTAGACCGCGCGTATTATGAGCGACGTGACAAAAATTACGGTGAACGGGTGTGAATACGACAGCATCGACCACATGCCGCCGGACGTTCGTGAAGTCTATTTGTAAGCCATGGCCGCCCTGCGCGAGACCGGGATGCAGAAGATGTCCGGAGCCATAAAAAAAGACATCGTGTCTCATACGGTGAAGGAATCCATTACCTGCAATGGCCGTGAATACAAGAGCCGCGATGAATTGCCGCCCGAGGTGCGGAAGCTATTGGATAATGTCTCCGGGTTGCCCGCGGGCGAAGTCTCCGACGTAAAAATCGTGACCGACAGGACCATTATTCCTGAGACGCGGTCCGCCGCGCCATGGGGCCTGGGTGACGACCGTCCCGAACGCGATCCGAAGGTTGCCTGGATGCTGGTGGCGATACTGTCGGCGGTTATTGTGGTCTTACTGTTCCTCCTCTGTTTGGCCGGGGTCAAGCACAAGGGCGGGTGATGTTTTTTGGCAGTTCGTAGACTTATCTTAAAAAATTCGACTTCCGAAAACGGCGAGCATCTTTTTCACGCTTCGAGTAGGTTGGGAGCGTGATTTTAAATCCGGAACATTGTTACCAGGCCGTCCTGACCCGCGATGCGCGGTTCGACGGGCGCTTTTTTGTCGCCGTCAAAACTACCCATATCTATTGCCGTCCCATTTGCCGGGTGAAAACGCCCATGCGCAAAAACTGCGAATTCTTCAGCTACGCTGCCGCCGCTGAAGTGGCCGGGTACCGTCCCTGCAAGCGGTGCCGCCCGGAATTGGCGCCCGGCAGCAGCCTCATGGAAATCAGCAGCCGGCAGGCGCGCAATGCCGCCTGGCACATCGGCCAGGATTTTCTCGCGGAACATTCGCTGGCGGAGCTGGCGGATAAACTTGGCATCACCGACCGCCAGATGCGCCGTGTCTTTCGTGAAGAATTTGGCGTGTCACCCGTCGAATTTTCCCAAACCCAGCGCCTCCTCCTGGCCAAGCAACTTCTCACCGATTCCGCCATGCCTGTTACGGACGTGGCGTATGCCAGTGGATTCAAAAGCCTGGGCCGGTTCAACACCTTGCTTAAAGAACGCTATCGCTTGACCCCTACCGAATTTCGCAAACAACAAAAAAAAGAGATTCCCCGGAATTTCACCGAGTTTCCTTTTCGCCTGAACTACCGTCCGCCCTTCGATTGGCGGGGGCTGCTGGGCTTTCTTTCGAAACGCATCATTCCGCAAGTCGAACATGT
>Ga0206887_10165_pt1 | contig 15417 bp, 18 predicted proteins | sample Alteio_BWOrgHeat_89_FD_153248 | JGI IMG/M metagenome (GOLD analysis project Ga0206887, IMG submission 153248) | Enriched cells from forest soil in Barre Woods Harvard Forest LTER site, Petersham, Massachusetts, United States - Alteio_BWOrgHeat_Nextera3 ...
AAGCCCAGCACGCTCGGCCAATTCATCTTGCGACAAGTCGGCTCCTTGGCGCAGAAGGCGTACATTGCGAGCAAAAACGTCAATAAGTTTGGCCATTGTGTGCCACATCATAGCGATTTGATGACTTTACGGCGACAGACGTTAAGTAGCATTCGGCGTGCAAGCCGGTTGTTGAACGGCTGCTACCTGATATTGCCAACATTTCAATATTTGGATAAATTCATGGAGTGGCAAATCACACTAAATTTTTCAATTTTATAAGGCGGACGGCGGATTCACTGTACCGACATAGACGGTCGAATTAATTTCAGAGAGGCCACATGACAAATAAGTTTGAAGGCACAATCGAAGAATTAAAGGCACTCATTAAAGCTGCCGGCATTACCGGCAAATGGGAAGATGATGGCCTCGGCAAACACACCTTTCGCAGCGGGGATGGAGGCTTACTAAACTGGTGGCCATCCCGTGGAACATTAAATCTGCAAGGTAAAGATAAGGCGAAATCAAAGTTAGAAAAAGCCATCTCGGCGTCATCAATCATGCCTTCCACTGAAGGAGCCGCTCCCGCGATTGAACAGGCATCGGGAGGGAAACAAATTTTTATTGTTCATGGACACGATTCCGATGCGCGGGATCAACTTGAACTGGCGCTGCATCGCTTGGGTCTTAAGCCTTTTATTCTGATGAATAACAGCGGAGGCGGAAAAACCATTATCGAAGCGCTGGAAGGGCAGATTGGGCGTGATTTCACATCCGACTTCGGAATTGTCCTGATGACGCCGGACGACTTTGGTTACTCGAAGAAAGACGGTGATAAAAAGGTCGAACCCCGCGCCCGGCAAAACGTTGTCCTCGAGGCGGGCATGTTGCTTGCCTCTCTGACACGGATGCGGATGGCAATCATTGTCAAGGGCCACTTGGAAATGCCGTCCGACCTTCAAGGAGTCATTCACCTCGCCTACAACGACCACGTGAAGGAAATTATTCCGAAACTTTGCCAGCGATTGAAAGAAGCGGGATTCGACCTCCAACCAAGCCAGATTGCTGCCGCAGCACAGTAATCGCATCCGCAATTATCTTCAGCATGAATATCGAAACTTTTATCGGGAAATTTAAGAGGTTTGCGGAATCAGACATCCCCGTCGTTTTTGGTGATTGGGATGACCAACATCCAGTGTCAGATAAACCGCTTAAAACTGACGCGTCGCGGATGCGCGTCGAAATTTTTGAGGGTGACGTCGAATCATCTTTTCTCAACGCCAAGCAATTGTTTGAGCATGTTAAATCGCTGAAAGGTTGCGATAAATTTGAACTATTTTTCATGCCAGCCGGTGGTGGCGAGTGGCCTGTCCAGCTTGTGTCTCCACGACCCAACAACGGAATTGTTTTCTTGGATTTAGAAAAAACAATTTCAGGTTAGCATTTAGTGCCAGCATTTTATTCCCGTTTGGCTAGTCTCGGAAATGATTCGTTTTTGCAGTGCGACTTCCTGTTGCAAACCGCTGATATATATCAGTCGCGCGAAGGAGACGTAGTAAATTGTCGCAACCGTTCACTCGGCTCTGCGGATTTTGCGTCTGAAGAATTGAGTCGGTCAATTTGATTCACCAAAAAGCCATGCAACAGAAACTTTCAAAACGCGGGCAATTGCGGCGGCTTCGTAATCCATCACATAACGGGATTGATTTTCAATCCGCGAAATAGCTGTGCGGTCTAAAAGAATGCCCTGTGTAGCGAGTTTCCCGGCTAAATCGTCTTGGCTCACTGCGGGGTTGCGTTTCAAGCGGGCTTGACGCACTCGTGCGCCAATGATGTTCCGTTTTCTCGCAGCGATTGTTTTCTTCATTGCGTGTGATTTCCACACGCTTGACTTCTACAGGATTCAGGCGTGAAATGTGTGTGAAGTTCACACAGTCGTTAATGATGTATGGATGACTTTGAATATTATTCCATTGCGCTATGGACATAGCATTCAATTGCACCGGTTGCGGACAGCACGTAGTGATTGATGAGGCAGGAGCGGGAATGTCGGTGCCATGCCCAATTTGCGGTGCGAGCCTAATCGTGCCGCCGGTCGAGAGTCCCCCGGTCGCAGACGAAAATATTCAACTCAAAGAAGATGGCAGTTATTCGATATGCGCGCCACCTGCACGGTTGCCGAATATTGGCCAGCAACTCGAATATGAAATCGAAGCAGATGAGGGCGAATTTATAAAAATTGAACAGCTTGATTTCTACGGCCAATTCTCATGCTCGCCCAATCGTCGGTTCACACTTGCATGGAAACAATCGTGGAATCATCCGTTCACTGGCAAACACAGTCTCGGACTGTATTTCCTACTGGATGGCAACAGGGCGATTGTCACGGGAAGAATGGAGAGGCCGAATGACGGGAAGATTTCCAATGGCGGCAACTTCATTCTGAATGATTGGATGGAATATGTGGACTATGGTGAAAAATTAAGGGGGACATTCTATGCTTTTGCCGCGACCGGTGAGGTTCTTATCAGCCAAGAGTTCAAAGCTAACCTTGGCACAACCGGTCTTTCAGATGATGGGCGATTCTCCTTTTGTGATACCGGCGACAGTGATTACAAGCCTCACAGTAGCAAAATTTTCATTTTTGACTTGGAGACTAGAACATTGCTATCAACAATTGATGGGTCTGCGGGTGAGCGGTGTCGGTTTGACGTTCAACACCGCATCATCAACTTCATAGAATACGATGCAACGGAGCGTCGTTACACTTTTGAAGGCGATTTTCTAGGCGAGAAAAATGAAACGAGAGCAAAAGCAAGGCATCGCAAACGCCGCGCTGACTGAATACGAATGGAATTTCAACGGCATACCGGATAATGAGCTTGTAGCGGGCTGCTATTGGGAATACGCCCGTGAATCGGCGTTCATTCGTGAAGTGGTTCAAAACCTGAAAGATGTTGACGAAAGAAAAGGCAGTCACAAACCTCTGGACGAAGCAAACCGGGATTTAACCCGATTTTATTCTGTCGGCACGCCAGCACAGCTTGTCGTCAATCCGAAGTTCCCGGAGCCGTGGCTATTGTTGACAAAATCAGACCGACAAAAGCTGGCAAAAAATTTCAAACCAGAAATCTCTGTGCCGGGAAAAATTCTGCCCTTTCGAGTCACTGGTGATTTGTTCGTCGCAGCGATGATTCATGGCGAGGCCAAGCACGTCCAAACAGAGCAATTGGCGGCTTATCAGAGGCTTTCAGAAATTGACCAGGGCGTGGCCAACTTAGATGAAGCCAACAAGCTGCGGAACAAAATGGCCGCGCCGGTGCTGCCTCCCGTTCTGCATGGAGTTGGCGGCGTGGATTCCTTCATTGCACAGGTCAATTGGCAGGATTTTACCGATAAGGAAATCGTCGCAGCGTTCAGACGATGGATTGCGGACAATCGGCCAACTGCCGCTGACACAAAGCAACTTGTCGGGCGGCGGAATGATAAAGGACACAAATTGAACGATTGGCGAGTAATGTTGGACAGGCTCGCCATCATGCGACTTCTTCATCACGCCACGCTGAACGAAATGCCAATACGATTCCTGTTAGCGTGGAAACAATATTCGAGCGCAGACTGGTATCGTGAGCGTAAAAACGCAAACCATAATTTTCATCGACTCTTTCCATTTCTTGAAAACGAGATGCCATCGTCTTGGCGCACCAAAGGCGGGCATGGTTAACCGAATGGATTCGGCGAGAGCTCGACTTGGAGGGCCACCCAAAAAATCTATTTGACAGGAGCGTGCGATATGCGAAATTCGCACAGGGTTTAGTGTCGTTGATTTAACTTTTGGGGAGACTTTTGGACACTAAAAATTGAGTCCGGGACAACGAACATTTAATTCGCCGGGATGACGGCCAAGACTGCCATTGATGGAACAGCAGCATCCCTCACCGGACTCATACTGTTTCTCTGTTTCCTTTCGGGACAATTTCCATTACCTGCAAAATTTTCCGATTTACTGAGCGCACCGATTTTTTTTTACGGGACGAACGTAGTCTCGATTCTGTCTTTGCAACTCTCTATTTCTCCGGCCAGCAGCATGATGTTTTTTAAGGCCGCATCCAGCCTGTCAATCTGACCTTTCAATTGTTCGGTTCGGCTATCCTCGTCCTGCAAAACCTAGAGAGCCATGGGCAGCATCACCCTCATAAGCAACAAAACGGCGCATATTTTCCGACCTCTGAATTTCTGTTTGATTTGTCGGAAGCTGACGTGATGAAGATAAACCGACAGCGCACGTGTGACGCCTAAACAGGGAGCGCAGAAAGAAATACGGCTCACGTGACTGCTTTTTGTAAAATTCATCACGTGAGCCGAGCGGCGTCATCCGTCGTCAAGATGGATGTAATATTGCGAGACTTTGCAGTGTTCAGAAAGGGAAAAAACGGACGACGAGGTCAGCGACAAATCACCGCTTATTTCCCGCCCGTTTTTTTGTTCCGCGCCGTAAGGCAAAATTCGCGGCGTGAGCAATTGCCAAAGTGAAAAATTCAACGCCGCGTCAGCCGTTCGTGCCCCGGTGGAAAAATTTTCGCTGGCACGTTGTCGGGATATTTTGGGTGATGCCTGTCCCGAATCCGACGTCGACATCGAACGACTACGATACCAGCTTTACGCTTTAGCTCATGTGACGGTTGAAGCCTTTTCCCACCAGCGGCTCGAAAACAGTGCGCTGTGTGCTTTAAACCATGCAGGGAGCGTTTTTAAGGGCGAGACCTGGGAAAGCCCACAACCGAGCTTTTCCGATGTTTTAACCACACTCTCGCCAGATGAGCGATATGTTCTCGAAGAACGTGCCGCAATACACGAATTTGAAGGCGGCCTTGACCGGAGCGCGGCGGAAGGTGCGGCCTTTTCGGAGTACTGGCGGAAAAAACACTGGATAACGTAACGGTATATATCACTCGCGCGAGGGGAGCAAAAATTAGCTTTTCTGATTTGACAATTCAGGGCATAATTAAAAATCATGAACCGCGCCGTCATATACGCTCGCGTAAGCACGAAAGACCAAGTGGAGAATTTTTCCCTTGCAACTCAAGAGAAGGCGTGCCGCGAATACTGTGCCCGAAATGGCTTTGACGTGGATGAAATTTTTGTTGAGGAAGGTGAGAGCGCAAAAACGGCGAACCGGACACAATTCCAAAAGGCACTCGCCTACTGCCGCGAAAAAAAAGGCCGCGTGAGATGGTTTGTCGTTTATGCGGCAAGTCGTTTCGCTCGAAGTGCTCATGACCATTTGGCAACAAGAGCGTTTCTCGCTGGCTTGGGCATAAATTTGCGTAGCGTGACAGAAGTTTTCGATGAAAGTTCGCAGGGAAAATTCATGGAAAGCATCATGGCCGCTGTCGCGCAACTTGACAACGACGTGCGAAGCGAACGCACGGCTGCCGGGATGAAAGCTGCGATTCAAACGGGAAAGTGGACGTTCAAAGCACCACTAGGGTTTCTCAATGGCGACCGTAAGTCGGGCAGTCCAAGTTTGATCCACGACCCCGACCGTGCGTCGCGCGTAAAACAGGCTTTTGAATTTTACGCGAGCGGCATTCACACGAAGCAGCAAGTTCTCGAAATGGTGACGGCGGCAGGCTTGCGGACGCGGCACGGCAAACCCGTTTCAAAACAGACATTCGACCACCTGCTCCGGAAGCCAGTTTATGCCGGATGGATTCAGGTTGACTGCTGGCATGAGCGTGTGCGCGGCGATTTTGAACCGTTGGTGAGTCAGGAGATTTTCGACACGGTGCAAGCCGTTTTGAGTGGCAAGCGCGTGAGCGTGACGCCGCGCCTTCGCAGCAATCCTGATTTTCCTCTCCGGCATTTCGTCAAGTGTGGGTGCTGCGGCAATCCGTTGACGGGGAGCTTCTCCAAAGGACGGTCAAAGCGTTACCCCTACTACTACTGTCAAAATAATAAATGCAATGGCGTTCGCGTTGACAAAATAGACTTCGAGCGCGGCTTTGTGGAATTTTTGGAACGGATGCAGCCAAAGGCGGAATACGTAAAACTGTTCAATGAAATCGTGCTCGACGTTTGGAAAGAAAAACAGGCGCACATCGTCACGTTCAGCATCGCTCTGAAACGTCACATAGAGGATTTGGAACAAAAACGGGAGCGGCTCGACGAAACATTCATTTATGAGAAGGCCATTGACCGCAAAACCTACGACCGGCAGCGCGACAAGCTCAATGAACAAATCGTGCTCGCCGAGATGCAGGAACGGGAAACCAAACTCGAAAATTACGACGTGGAAGCGGTGCTCAATTTCGCAGGGCACGTCATTTTGAACGCGGCGCGGCTGTGGACAGAATTTTCATGCGACCAGAAGCAACGGTTACAAAAGGTGCTTTTTCCACAGGGCGTCACTTTTGCAGACGGAATTTACAAAACCGCAGAAACGTCCTTATTTTTCAAGCTGTTGCAGGAATCAGAGGGTGAAAAAACTTGTTTGGCGACCCTAACGGGAATCGAACCCGTGCATCCACCGTGAAAGGGTGGTGTCCTAACCGCTAGACGATAGGGTCGTCAGGAACACAAATTATAACCGTTAAGACAAAATTGTCACGCCCTTTTCCGAATTCCACTGCATCCGCTCTTTAAGAAAGTTACAACATTGTTACTGGCAAAATTCCAAAATTGGGCCATGTTTATTCATCGCAGCCCATCAGGGCTCAAGCCGGGTCACCGGAAAAGGAGAAAAAGGAGGAAGAATGATAAGCACGTTTGCAGATGAAGGAATAAATCAAAAACCCTTCACCAAAAAAAATTTGTATGGGTATCGCGCGCGCCGCGCTGAAAATGTCATCATCAGGCCATACAGACCCGAAGACCGCCCCGCCATTCGCCGCATCTGCTGCGACACCGGCTTCCTGGGCAATCCCATTGAAACCATTTGCAGCGACCGCGAAATCTTTGCGGACCTGTTTGCCGCTCCCTGGCTGGATTACGGCGCTGATTGGGCATGGGTGGCGGAAGCCGGAGACCGTGTCGTCGGCTATTTGCTCGGTTCCGTTTCGCCATATTTCAACTACACACTGCTCTATTCGGGGTTTCAGACGACGATGAAGATGATGACTCGCGCCGCGACGGGCTGCTATGCGCGTCATCCACGCACGCGTCATTTCATCCGCTGGCTTCTTGTAAACGGCTTCCGCGAACAGCCACGCCATCCCGATAACGCCGCGCATTTGCACCTGAACCTTGAAAAATCCTACCGCGGACGGGACCTCGGCCTGCGTCTTTGGCAGGCTTACGAAGAGCAATTGGCTCGCGCACGCATCCAGAACTGTTACGGCGCATTCTTTTCCTGGCCAAAACGGCGCCCGGAGGCCGTTTACTCGCGCCTGGGCTTTTCCGTTTTTGACCGAAAGTTGACCACGATATTCTCCCCGGAAATCCCGGATCCCGTGGAAGTCGTCTGCGTCCACAAAAAATTGGCCGCATGAAAAGAATCATCTTCACATTGGCTGAAGCGCGTTCGGGAACGCTCTATCTCCGGAACCTTTTTCGCCTGAATGCCCGCGATTGCGCCTGTCGGCACGAAACATTTTTCGACTTCGGAAATCCCACCATGTTCGGCCCCGCGATTTACGATGCCTACGCGGGCCGCATTGAAAAAATCCGCGCGCGCCTGGAAAAGAAACGGCGCTATATCGAAAAACTTCGCAGCTCAATTTATTTCGAGTCCAGCCATTCTTTTTTGAAATCCGCCTGGGCCGCCGCGCTCGAGTTTTTCCCAAATCTTCAACTTATCCATCTCGTGCGCAACCCGCTCAAAGTCGCTGCCAGCGAAGCCTACCGCGAAGCATGGCGTCGTCGCGTCCATGCACCATTCCATTTTTACAAGGGCGATGATGGCAAACGCCATTTCGCCTGGGCGCTCACCGGCAACGAGGAAATCTACCAACACTTCGCCGGAGAAAAACTGAGCCTGTTCCAGTGGTATTTGATTCAATGGATTGAAATCGAAAACCGGGCGATGAACTTTTTGGAAACGAACCGATTGCACGGTCGCTGTTTTACGCTTGATTCTCCCCATGACCTGAACGACGCTGGAAAAGTTCGCGAGATGTTCGATTTTCTCGGAATCGAAACAAAACAGCCGGAAATCATCTTCGGTGGTCGTAAAAATAAAAGCATCGGCTATCTGCCCGCGCCGTCTGGAAATGAAGATGATCTTCAATTCATCCTGGAACACTTGCCGGAACGCTATTTGAGAATCTTTCAGAAGAAGCCTTATTGCGATTTTAGATGGAGTACGTGCCTGAAAAGCCCGCATCAGCCGGCCACCAAACTATCTTCAGCCACCGGCGAATTGTCGCTTGCCCGCCTGACGTTCTGAACTAACCTGTCAGGGTGACTTGGTTCACTGACCGGCATTTATTCCTGCTCGCCGTGATCGTTTACGGTTTGAGCTCCGCGTACTCGGTTTTCCTGTGGCGAAAAGGCTTTCGCACAGACGACCGCGCAAATTATTTCCTCCTGCTCACCGCGTTCGTATTGCACACATCAGCCATGATTAAACGCGGTTTTTCAATCAATGCCTGCCCCGTAAACAATCTCTTTGAAGCCACCCTCTTCATCGCCTGGGCCATCGCTGCCGCCTGCCTCATCCTCGGAATCCTGCCGCGATTGCGGTTTCTCGGCGCATTCGCATCACACGTCCTTTTTGCCCTCGGCGTATTTGCGCTCATGCCCGCGCTCGATCCTCCGCACGCTGCAAAGCCGGACTTTTCCGGCACCCTAATCAGCCTGCATGCCGTGTTCATCTTCCTCGCCATCGGCGCCTTTGGACTAAGCGCCGTTGCCGCGCTCATGTTTTTGATTGAAGAACATGATTTGAAATTTCACAAGCTTCGCGCCATTTTTTCCCTCCTGCCGCCCATCCAACGGCTCGAACGCGTCATGAACGGCCTTTTGCTTTGCGGGATTGCCCTGTTCACCGCCGGCCTCGCCGTCAGCCCGTTCCTGCTCAAGCAGAAATACGGCGTCTGGTTCAAAAGCGATCCGCTGCTCGATTATTCCATTTTCATCTGGTTGTTTTATCTCGGCCTGTTGATTTCCCGCTGGAAATTCGGCCAGGGCGGCCGCCGATTTGCCTGGAGCACCGCGGCCAGTTTCGCCTTTATCATCCTCACATTTTGGGGCATTATTTTGCTCTCACCCGTCCATCATCCATGAACCAAACGGCCTTTCCTGCATCATAGCTAAACCAATGAACGTCGTCGTCATCGGCTTAAGCCATCACCTGTCGCCCGTGGAGTTGCGGGAACGGTTCGCTTTTGCTGAATCCAAAATCCCAACGGCGCTGGCCAGATTGCGCGAGTCCGGCATCGCCGGGGAAGCGGTCATTCTCTCGACCTGCAATCGTGTCGAAATTTACGCCGCCACTCCCCTGTCCCCGGCAAAGGCGTTTTCCGAATTAAAAGACTTTCTCGTCCGAAATGGCGGTGTTGTCGATGATTCAAAAACTTCTCACGCACCTGCGGAAATTTACACGTTCGCCGAACCCCAAAGCCTCAAGCATTTGTTTAAAGTCGCCTGCGGCCTCGATTCCATGGTCCTCGGCGAAACGGAAATCCTTGGTCAACTTAAAGGCGCTTACCAACTGGCTCACACGCATAAACACACTGGCGCGAAATTGAACAAGGCCTTTCAACGCGCGTTCCATGTCGCCAAACATGTCCGTACTCACACCAACATCCAGCGCGGCAGCGTGTCCGTGGCTTCCGTCGCCGTCGAACTCGCGGAAAAAATCTTCAGTTCCCTTCCCGAGCGCCAGGCTCTCGTCATTGGCGCCGGCGATACCAGCGAAAAAGTCGCGCGTGCGCTGTTTTCCCGTGGTGTTAAAAGCATCATCGTCGCGTCCCGCACCTTTGAAAAGGCAGAGATTCTGGCAAAGGAATTTGATGGTCGCGCTATCCCATTCGACGACTGGGCGCAGGAATTTGAGAGGATTGATATCGCCATCAGCAGCACCTCCTCGCCAAATCACATTTTGAACCGCGCCAAACTTGAGCCGCTCATGAAGCTTCGCAAGCAGCGCCCCCTGCTGCTCATTGATATCGCCGTACCGCGTGACATCGAACCCGCGGTGAACTTTCTGGACAACGTCTATCTTTACAACATTGACGACCTCCAGGCCATCGCCGACGACTATTTGCAGCAGCGCCGGGAAGAAATAATTCAGTGCGAAAATATTATCGCTGAGAAAATAAAACCATTGCTCGGCAGCACGACCTTCCAACCGACAACCACTCAGGCGGAATTCCAGACTCAACTTTAAACCACATGCCCGAAAATCCAATTGCCATCGCCACACGCGGCAGCGCGCTGGCACTCGCGCAGGCCAATTTTATCGTCGGCCAGTGCCGCGAGTTTTTTCCACGCCTGCGTTTTGAGTTGAAGATCATCAAAACCACCGGCGACAAGATGCAAAAGTCTTCGCTGGCGCAGGGCGATCTGCCCAAGGGCCTGTTCACGAAGGAACTTGAGGTTGCGCTTATCAAAGGCAAAGCCGACCTGGCCGTCCACAGCCTGAAAGATCTGCCGGTGGATTTGCCCGCCGGCCTCATGCTCGCGGCCACACCCAAGCGCGAAAACGTTCACGACGTCCTTGTTTATCGCTCCGCTGAATATTTGGCCCAACTTGATCCAAAGAAAAGCGCAGACTGGTCCCCCGGCCAAAGCCAGTTGCACGGCTTGAAGCCGCATTGCACCCTGCGTGATTTTCCCAAGGGCGCAACCATCGCCACCAGCAGCACTCGCCGCAAAATGCAACTGCTCGCCGCCCGACCCGATTTAAAAGTCGTCGAGATACGCGGCAACGTCTCGACGCGCATGCAAAAAGTCGCTGAACGCGGTGAACTGGATGCCACCGTCCTCGCCCTCGCCGGAATAACCCGGCTCAATTTCAAAATCCAGCCCGATGGCACATTGACCGGCGACGCCGTCCCGGACGGCCTGCTGGCCACCGTCCTGGATTTGGATGTGATGCTCCCCTGCGTCGGCCAGGCGGCGATCGGCATCGAAATCCGCGCTGACGACGAGCGCATCGGTAAAATCTGCGAGCGCCTGAATCATTACAATACCTTCCAATGCGTTACCGCCGAACGCGCCTTTCTGCGCGCCATGGGCGGCGGCTGCCAAAGCCCGGTCGGCGCTCATGCCGAAATTATTGGAGACAAAATCTCCATGCGCGCCGTTTCGTTTATCAACGAAACCGTTCGCCGGACCGAAATGAAACGCCCCGTGGTTGAATCGAATCAATTAGGTGAGCAAATTGCGGCGGAGCTGAAATAACCAGCCTGAGAGCAGTACCAAACAAAAAGCCCCGCAAAACTTGCGGGGCTTGAATAAATTCTTTTTAGGAATTAAGCCTTGCGGCGACGGAGGAATGCCGCTCCGGCAGCCAAGCCTAAACCGCACAGTGACAGCGTGCCCGGCTCAGGAACGGGAGAGATGCTGATATCGTTAAAATACCCCCCAACACCAGTGCCGTTGCCATTTACAACAAGTCCCAGCCGGAAAAAAGTTTCCGTAGCTGCATTCGCGTCAGCACTAAACACAGTGAAGGGAACAGTAATCGTGCCCTGGAAAATTCCGCCGGTCGCGATCTGGGCGCCACTCAGTTGGACCTGATTAGGACTGCCATAATTCTGCGAATAGTAGCCGCTGCCCGCGTTGACATACGTGCCAAGCTGCAGGAAGGTCGTATTCGTAGTAAAAGTGGAGGTATCGACGTACCAATTATAACTGAGGTCATAGCCGGACGGGTTATTAAGGGCGGCGCCCATCGCCGCATTGAAAGTGGGGAGATTGCCCGCATAGCCGGATGCCACATTGGCTACCTGGAACGCGCCATTGGGAGCTAACAAGTAGTAGCTGCTACCGATAAGCGAAATCGTAGGAGGTGTCCCGCCGCTGAATCCTCCAAGGGACCAGCCTTGATTGGATCCGCCAGCGAAATCGAAAGTAACCGACTGGGCTTGCGCTTGAATCGCTCCAAGACCAAGAAGGGCGGCCGCCGCGATGGATAATGTTTGAATAATTGAGGGTTTATTCATAGTGAGATTTTAATTTTTTGGGTTGACAGCCTCAACCTACCAGAGATTGTCATAGAATGTAAATGGATAATTCTCTGACAATGTCATCAAAATAAGGGACAAATTCAAAACACTGGCCGGCCTCCAAGGCACCAATGATGCACATCGTGTAAAGGGTGTTACAAGTGTTACACCGTTGATTATCAGGTATTTAACCTATTACATGACGTGTTACAAAGTGGTTTGCAAGTGTTACATTACTGATAGCCAATCACTTAAAGTGTGACATTAACGTTAACCGAAAGACGAAAACTTACGACATCCCGGCCACTTTGACAATCTCACCCCGCCGCATTACGGTGCCGTCCAATGGATTTTGATTACACGAGGCGCGATTACCTCCTGCCTCCCGGCTGCAAAGACCTCATTGACGTCATCAAGCCTGCTGGCGACATGGAACTTGTTGAGGTTGCTACACACGATGGCCTTGTAATAACGGCGAGGTTGCCAAATCTGCGAAGCGACAGCATTGAGATCGTGATCGAGGGAAGACAGGTCCGTATCATTGGAAAGCTTTCCGGCAGCCAGGCACCGCATAAGTGCATGATGGAAGTACCGGCCGGCTATGAATTAGCAAAAGCGCAGGCCACTTATATCGACGACGCCCTGCGCATCTTCATTCCAAAGTGCCCGGTATAATCCTTCCCCATCTTCCCGGGACTCAATAAAAAAACGGCGCGGATTCGCATCCGCGCCGTCGTATGGAAAAATTATTTAGCTCGCTGCTTCCGCCGGTTGCGGTGCGTGTTCGGCCTTCATCAGGTTCGAGAGATGGACGGTCCCTTCGCGCTCCACAATCGCCCCGTTCGGGTGCTGCTGGCTCTTGCGCGTATGGCGCTTGATCATGTGCAGGCCCTCAACGATGGCCCGCTCTTTCTTCGGAAATACGGCAATGATTTTGCCGCGCTTGCCCTTTTCCTTCCCGGACAACACGACCACTTCATCGCCCTTCTTAACGTGACATTTCATAAATTCAGATGACCTCCGGCGCGAGCGAAATGATTTTCATGAACCGCTTTTCGCGCAACTCGCGCGCCACCGGCCCGAAAATGCGCGTGCCCTTCGGGTTCAATTCCTTGTCAATGATCACGCACGCATTCCGGTCAAACCGCAAATACGACCCGTCATTGCGGCGGATGATCTGCCGGGTGCGCACGATCACCGCGTCATGCACCTCGCCCTTTTTCACCGTGCCATCCGGCGCGGCGTCTTTGATATGGACCTTGATGACGTCGCCAATGCCGGCATAACGCTGGTTGCGGCCCAGCACGCCAATCGCCCACGCAATCTTCGCGCCGGTATTGTCCGCGACATCCAAACTTGAACGAACTTGCAACATAAAATCTTTTAAGCCGCCACCGTTTCCCGCTCATTGCGCTCAACCACTTCCACGAGCTGCCAACGCTTCAATTTCGACATCGGGCGGGTTTCCTGGATGCGCACCGTATCGCCGATCTTCGCCTCGGCCTTTTCGTCGTGCGCGTAAAATTTCTTGTAAGCCGTCACGATTTTCTTGAACTGCGGGTGCGGAAAACGGCGCTGGACGCGCACCACGATCGTCTTGGCCATCTTGTTCGAGACCACTTCGCCCACGCGCTCCTTGCGATTGCCGCGCGGCGCCGCCGTTTGTGAATTTTTTGTTTCTTCAGCCATATTTCGTGCGCTCAACTATTTCGCTTTGTTTCTCAATTCGGAAATCCGCGTTTCCACCCGCGCGATGTCCTTGCGCAACGTGCGCAGGCGCGCCGGCTTCTCCAATTGCGCGCTCGCCTGCTGCAAACGCAGGTTAAACATCTCATGGCGCAAATCGCGGCCCAGCGCCGACAATTCCACCAGCGTCGCGTCTTTAATTTTCGAATCCGAATACTTCATAAATCATTTAACACTTCTTTAAAAACCGTGCCGGGAAACAAAGCGGGTCTTGATCGGCAGCTTCGTCGCCGCCAGCCGCAATGATTCGCGCGCGATGGCTTCGGTCACGCCGTCCACTTCAAACAGCACGTTCGCCGGGCGGATGACCGCCACCCACGATTCCAGCGGCGCTTTGCCCTTGCCCATGCGCGTTTCCAGCGGCTTCTTCGTGAACGACTTCTGCGGGAAAATGCGGATCCACATCTTGCCGTGCCGTTTCATGTTGCGCGCAATCGCCACGCGCGCCGCCTCGATCTGCTTGGTATCCATCCAGCAGCGTTCCAGCGCCATCAATCCATATTCGCCGAACGCCACGGTGTTCCCGCTGCGCGCGGTGCCCTTGCGGCTGCCGCGGTGCATTTTGCGATATTTTACTCGTGCCGGTTGTAATGGCATAAAATCTTAAATTAAGTCGTCGTCGCCGCCGGGATGGGGGCTGCTACTTCGGCCGGGCGATCCTGTTTCTTTTGCGGCTTGTTTTCGCCCCGGCAAATCCAGCACTTGATGCCCAGTTTGCCATAGACGGTGAACGCTTCCGCGAACCCGTAATCAATGTTTGCGCGCAACGTATGCAGCGGCACACGGCCCCAGTGATACTGCTCTACGCGCGCCAATTCCGCGCCGCCCAGGCGGCCCGCCGCGCGCACCTTGATGCCTTCCGCGCCAAAATCCTTGGCCGTCTGCAACGCCTTCTTCATCGCCCGGCGGAACGACACGCGCCGTTCCAATTGCAGCGCGATGTTCTCCGCCACGAGCTGGGCGTCCAGTTCCGGCGTCTTCACTTCCACGATGTCCACGTATACTTCCTTGCCGGTCTTGCGGCTCAATTCTTCTTTAAGCTTGTCAATCTCCGCGCCTTTGCGCCCGATGACCACGCCGGGGCGGGCGGTCAAAATCGTCACGCGGCAGCGGTTGGTCGCGCGCTCAATCAAAATCTTCGGCACGGACGCCGTTTCCAGCTTCTTTTTCAGCAGCGCGCGGATTTCGCGGTCTTCGTTCAGCAACTGGCCGAATTCTTTCTTGTTGGCAAACCACTTCGAGCGCCAGTCCTTATTGACGGCAACGCGCAGACCGATTGGATTTGTTTTTTGGCCCATATTATTCGTCTGACAAAGTGATTTTGACGTGGCAGCGGCGCTTGATGATCGGGCCGGCTGAACCGCGCGCCTTGGGAGTGAACCGTTTGATACTGGTGGCCGTTCCGGCGACGGCTTCCTTGATCGTCAAGCTCTCCGGCTTGAGTTTGTTGTTGTTTTCCGCGTTAGCGATGGCCGACTTAAGAGTCTTGGAAACCACGCGTGCCCCTTTGCGCGGCACCACCGCCAGCACCGCCTGCGCCTGCAGCGCGGGGAGACCCTGGATCTGCCGCACCACCTCG
>Ga0206887_10166_pt1 | contig 15288 bp, 13 predicted proteins | sample Alteio_BWOrgHeat_89_FD_153248 | JGI IMG/M metagenome (GOLD analysis project Ga0206887, IMG submission 153248) | Enriched cells from forest soil in Barre Woods Harvard Forest LTER site, Petersham, Massachusetts, United States - Alteio_BWOrgHeat_Nextera3 ...
TGTTGGAAATATTTCCCGTAGTGAATTAGAAAAGAAAATGCAGAAGGACGGGCTGACAGGATTACCTCAAGGCAGTTATGTCAAGAAAGATCTCCCCGTACCTGCAAAATCAAATTCACCGAGTGCATATTTTGTGCCAATGACACGAAGCCTGCCAACAAAATATGTGATCGCATATCACCGAATTCCAAGTAAAGGTGACCCTGACTATTATGCCTACGTCCGTATGCGCAATTTTTTCGGAGGTTTTTTATTTCAACATCTGCGTGTGCAGACAAATCTCGCTTATGCTCCGAACAATGAAGATATTGATGGGCGCTCGGCTGTTGAGATGATCACATTCCAAACTCCTTACGTTGATAGTGCTATAAAGATTATCTTCCGGGATATTGATTTCTTCCAGCAAAATACTTTACTCGAATCAGCGATCAAAGGTAACGTTGCCAAATGGGCTACAAGCAATTACTTGAAGCAGGAAACAACAGGCGAACAGGCGGGAGCGTTGGGGCAAGCGCAACTATCAACAGGATCCTGGCGCAATGCCTTTATTTCGTTCGATAAACTTGCCATGGTTACAGGTGAGGATATCGTTCGGGTTGCAAATAAGTACTACAAAAATTTTACTTGGGTCGTTGTCGGAGATACGAGGGAGGTCGATAAAAAATTACTGGAGTCGCGATAGACTTATACTTTTTTACAATAGAATGAGTCCGATAATTGCTGCGGCCAGAACTATGAGGGGTTCCGGAATCTTAAAACGAAATAATAGACCCACGGTTATTCCTGTTATCGCTATTGAGGGAATATCTGTGAGCGAATGTCTGCCAAGGGTTACAAGTGAGCCCAAGATTGCGCCGGTAGTCGCTGCAGTTACACCTCCGATGAATGCTCGTACATCAGGATTCTTCACAATCCTCTCATAGAACGGGGTGAGAATTACAACAAAAAGATAAACCGGAAGGAATACTCCTATTGCCGCAGCTATTGCTCCCGGTAGCGATGAAACAAGATAGCCAATAAATGCAACGGTAATGATCAATGGTCCTGGTGTGATCATTGCAACGGCTACAGCATCCAGAAATTGTTTATTTGTCAACCAATGGTTTTGCTGGACTACTCCTCCATACAAAAATGGGACTATTGCAAGTCCGCTGCCAAAAACAACAGTGCCTGCTTGAGCAAAATAAAGAAAGAGATCAAGAAAAGATCGCGAACCTGCAATTACGGGTGCTACATCAAGAATGTATTGAGGGATAAAAAGATTAAGCTGTTTTCGAGAAAAGAGAGTATCTCTTTTCATATAAAGAAAGTTAACTAATCCTGCGGCGATTAAAAGCCAGATTGGTTCGCCTTCAAGTAAGGCCGTTGCAATCGCGGAGATCCCAAAGACTATCCATAATACAACATTTTTTCCAAGTGCGGTACGACTTAATTTATATGCAGATCGTACCATTATACCCAGAACAGCAGCACTTATGCCATAGAATGCAGCTGTCATCCATGGCATTTCCCCATACTTTTGATATACGATTGCCAGTCCTATTACCATTAGGAATGAAGGGAGGATAAAGGATATACTCACAAGGGTTGTGCCCAGTATCCCACTTCGAATATATGCAATATACAGGGCAAGTTGTGTGGCGAACGGACCGGGAGCAAGTTTGCTGAATGCCAGTCCTTTGACGTATTCCTCTTCAGATACCCAGCCTCTTTTTTCAACAAGGTCACGGTGCATATATCCTGCAAGTGGCACTGGTCCACCAAAGCCGGTTGTGCCGAGCTTCAGAAAATATATTACAAGCCCTTTTAATGAATACCTATTTTTCTCGTTCAAGAAGTTAGACTTTTTACGATGTCCTGTCAAAACAAATATTTGTGTAAGAATAAATTCCGCAAGCAAAACTTCTTAACAAAGAATAAAAAAAACTTCGAAAAAAGGCAGTATTAAGAAATCATGTCTAAAATTTTCGTATTTTTGAGTCCGTACTATCTCAACGGATATATCAAACAAGTGGCAAAAAAACAGTACGGCACCCAAACTAAATTTATTTTCATCACCGGCGGCGTTGTTAGCTCGCTAGGGAAAGGAATAGTGTCCTCTTCTCTTGGTCTCCTTTTAAAAGCACGCGGCTTTCGGGTAACCATCCAAAAATTTGATCCTTATATCAATGTTGATCCCGGCACGATGTCGCCGTATCAGCATGGTGAGGTTTACGTTACCGATGACGGAGCAGAGACAGATCTGGATCTTGGGCACTACGAGCGTTTTCTTGATGTCAGTATGTCTCGTGCAAATAATACGACTACTGGGCAGGTTTATAACGAAGTAATCCAACGTGAGCGCCGTGGAGACTATCTTGGGGCAACTGTGCAGGTTATCCCACATATTACCGATGAAATACGCCATAGAATGATGGCACTGTCTGAGACAGGAGATTATGATATTGTCATTACAGAAATCGGGGGCACTGTCGGTGACATCGAATCTCTACCATTCCTTGAGGCGATGCGGCAATTAATGCAGAAGGTCGGCAAGCAGCATTGTTTATCCATCCATTTGACACTTGTCCCATATATCGCAAGTGCCGGTGAGCTTAAAACGAAGCCCACTCAGCACTCAGTCAAACAGCTTCTTGAACTTGGTATTCAGCCCGATGTACTTGTATGTCGCTGCGAAGAGCCCCTTTCCAAGAGTGCAAGGGAAAAGATTGGTTTATTCTGTAATGTCGAAGCACGTGCGGTCGTCGAAGCGCGTGACGCAAGCACTATTTACGAAGTACCCCTGACATTTGCGAAAGAAAAAGTTGACCAGATTGTATTAGCAAAGTTAGGTCTAAAAACAAATTCAAAGCAAGACCTTACAAAGTGGCGGAAGTTTGTAGAACATATAAAAGTGCCTAAAAAACAAGTTAGAATCGGGCTTGTGGGTAAATATGTTCAACTTGCTGATGCTTATAAGTCAATAAGTGAAGCTTTTATTCATGCCGGATCTGAAAATGACGCAAAGGTTGAATTAGTATGGATCAACGCAGAAGAGCTTGAAAAAAAGAAATCTGTTGCTGCAGATTTTGTTGGGATTGATGGTGTCCTAATCGCCCCTGGTTTTGGGTCACGAGGAGTTGAGGGAAAAATCAAGGCAATCGAATATATACGGAAGAATAATATTCCTTTCTTTGGCATCTGTCTGGGATTGCAGTGTGCTGTCATTGAATATGCACGTAATGTCTGTGGACTCAAGCAAGCAAACTCATCAGAGTTCAAAGAAACAAAAGAGAATGTTATTGACATGATGCTTGACCAAAAAAAGATCATGACTAAAGGCGGTACAATGCGTTTGGGTAGCTACCCCTGTATCTTAAAGAAAAGCTCGCTTGCCCATAAAATTTATCGTGACCAATTCATTAATGAACGCCATCGTCACCGTTACGAAGTGAATAATTCGTTTAGAGCGACTTTGGAGAAGAATGGATTGATCTTCGGCGGGCTTTCGCCTGATGGGAAACTTGTAGAAATGATCGAATTGCCTCACAGTGTTCATCCGTTCTTCATCGGTGCACAATTTCACCCTGAACTGAAAAGTCGTGCGACGAAAGCACACCCGCTTTTTAGGGAGTTTGTAAAAGCAAGTTTGATCTATCACGAGTCAAAAGCAAAACCTGCGAAAATAAAGACGAAGCTTTGAACAATGAATCCTCATTGATCACGACGAGCGGTATGCCCCCACTTGCTCGTGCTCATGCAGAGGCCTTACGGAATCTTGTCCGTGACGCTTCCGATAGAAAATCGTCTTCAACCTTTGTGGTTGAAGGTCCCCATTTATTAGAGAGGGCTTTTGAAGCCGCACCTGAGCGAATTAAGGAGGTGATTTTTACTGAGGAGGCAGTCAAGGATTTTCCGTCATTTCTAAAACGTGCCGAACGTAAAAAAATATCTTCGTATATCGTTTCAGAAAAACTTGCCGGGCGAATTTCGGATACAAAATCACCGCAAGGAGTTTTTGCAGTTATTGAAATGCCTGAGGATGGGGCAATCTTATATGATGATTGTGTTGTATTAGCTCTTGATGACGTGCAAGATCCTGGGAATGTTGGGACGATCATCCGGACAGCAGCATGGTTCGGAGTTCAGCACATTTTCCTTAGTTCTAATTGCGCTGATCCGTATTCCTCGAAAGTACTCCGAGCAACCCAAGGTGAGATATTTACAGTATCAGTGGGGCAGCGTGGGGACATTCGCTCATCTGTACTCGCATTGCAACATAAAGGCTTTCAAGTTCTTGCTGCGACTATTGACGCTTCTGCGGGTTCACTTTATAAGATGGCTTTTGCTCAGAAAGTAGTTCTTGTCTTTGGAAGTGAGGCGCATGGCGTCAGCAAGCAGATCCTTAGTCTTGCTGATGGGCAAATAATTGTCCCCAGATTTGGGCAAGGGGAGTCATTAAATGTCGCAACCTGTGTTGGAATAATGCTTTCAGAGGTAATCCGAAAAAGACAATAAAGGTGATGCTGAAACAAAAGTATGAATTCGGATTCATACTATAAAGGAAGGTGTAACGTTTTTAAGAGTTTGAAGTATATTATGATAACGGATGTCATGAATGCTGTGAGCAGAACGTTCTTAGATAAAGCAAGGTTTGGCACGAAACTTGCTAATCAACGAAGCACTGCGAAGAAAGACAGTGTTCTGATAACTGAAAACAACCACTAACATGCAAGCCAGGGAGGCGGGCAATATGAAGACGACAAAGATAGGACAGGAATCATCACCACAGGAACAAGCGCAGGAATTTCTGCAGAAGGCTTACCGACTTCAAATGTCTGGGCATTTGCAGGAAGCAATCGAAAACTACAAGGCATCGATCGCCATTATTCCGACTGCTGAGGCACATACTTTCTTAGGATGGGCACACAGCTTCTTAGGGGATTATGATCAGGCTATTGAAGAATGCAAAACAGCGATTTCAATAGATCCGGAATTTGGTAATCCTTACAACGATATCGGAGCATACCTCATATCGAAGGGCGATACTGATGAGGCTATACCATACCTCGAACTTGCGATGAAGGCAAAGCGATATGCAACGCCGCACTTTCCGCACTATAATCTCGGAAGGATACTTGAGCGCAGAGGTGATTGGTTTGAAGCCCTCAATGAATATGAGGAAGCTTTGGAAATCCAACCAGGCTACACATTAGCAAAAGACGCCTATTACCGCTTAATGGCACTTATGAATTAATGCGACAATTGTTGGGTAATGCTGTGATGCTTCAAATAGCATTGCAGCATTTTTTTATCCTTTTGATGTTATAATCTAATACGGAGAAATAAAATCCACCATGAATAGAAGAAAATTTATTGAAACAGCTTGTCTGACAGGAATTGGATTAGTTACCGGAACAAGCATTCTATCTTCGCTTGATATTGCTTCCATTAAAGCCTCACCTCGTCCGGGAGTTATACGAGGGAATCGTGAGATACCGCTTCTTCTGGCTGATACCCCTGATCTGCAAACCGTCGGTGGAGCGTATCACTTGACGATTGATGAACTTGATAAAGATATACTCGTCGTTCGGACGAGTGATGATAAGTTTGTTGCCGTTGATATTAAATGCACGCACAAAGGGTGTGATGTGAAATATGATGATAAGGCGAATATGTTTGCATGCCCATGCCATGATTCCCGATTTGATCTTAACGGAATTCCAAAAGGTGGTCCAGCGAAATCTCCCCTTGGAACTTATAAGACTTCTTTCAAGGATGGAGAGGTAACTGTCCACATTCCTGTTGATGGGGATGTTCAGGATGCAAGCGGAAAAGTTGATTCTACAAAGCAGAAATAATAGCGACTGAGCTTTTGTTTAGGAATCCGCCATAATTAGTGGCGGATTTTTTTTATCTGTTTTAGAATTTCATTTCAATGCGCACATCAGATGACATCGTCGAAAGGGTTCGCAATGCCACAAACATCGTTGATGTGGTGAGCGAGCATGTCCGTTTGCGCAAACGGGGTAAAAATTATTTAGGTCTGTGCCCCTTCCATACTGAGAAGACACCATCTTTTAATGTCCTAGAAGATAAAGGAATTTATAAATGCTTCGGCTGCGGCGAAGCAGGAGATGTTTTTAGTTTTGTGATGAAGATCGAAGGGCTGACCTTTCCCGAAACATTAGCCAAACTTGCGAAATCTGCCGGTATAGATTACGTTCGTTCTGAACGAGGCTCCGAGCAGAAATCTGAAGATAAAACCGAGCCGATCATTAACGCTTGCCGTGACTTTGCAGCATTCTGTTATCGTGCTCTTCGAAGTGAATCGGGTTTTCCTGCGATGAAATATTTGCTCGACAGAGATTTTACTGAGGAGATACTGAAAAAATTTGGTGTAGGTTTTGCCCCTGAAGGAGATGGGTCATTCTTACATTCAGACGGAATCTCCAATAAAAAATTACAAATATATGAACAAGCAGGGATAATTTCTAAAAATGAAAGGGGGGACTATTACGATCGCTTCCGTAATCGAGTTATCTTTCCGATCATCAATCAAACCGGACGCATTGTAGGATTTGGCGGGAGAATCCTTCCCGGATCGAATAAAGAGTTAGCAAAATATGTGAACTCTCCTGAAACACCTATCTATCACAAGTCGAATATTCTCTACGGTCTCTTTCAGGCAAAGGATGCCATCCGAAAACAAGACTATGCGATCTTAGTCGAAGGGTATGCTGATGTGCTTGCCGTTTCTCAGGCAGGATTTGAGAACGTTATAGCTGCGGCAGGAACATCACTCACAACAGAGCAGCTCAATCTTCTTCGTAGATATACTAAAACCATCGTTCTGCTTTTCGATGCCGATCTTGCAGGGAAGAATGCAGCACTTCGAGGTATTGAACTTGCTCTTGCAGCGGATTTTGATGTAAGCTGCATCGTACTTCCCGTCAGTGAGGATCCTGACTCCTATCTTCGCAAAGAAGGATCGGAAGGCTTTGAACGTCAACTTGCTCAGAAAACTTCGTTTATTGAGACTAAGGCAAAACTTCTGAAAGAACAAGGTCTATTCAATTCACCGGAAGGCTCAGCACGTGCCATACGATCTCTTGTTGAAACAATCTCGAAGGTGCCTGATACTATTAAGCAAGAATTTTACATTCGCCGTATTGCAGACAGGTTTCAATTAATGGAATCTACTCTCTTGACTGAGCTTCGCAAAATTACAGGGCGCGAGAAACGAGAAGTAACTCGTAAAAAAGTAGAGAACAGCATTCAAGAGCAAAATTCACAGCAAGAAGTAGAAAGATATGAATCCCACTTGCCATCCTTGGCTCTTTCAAGGGCTGAGCAAGAACTACTCAAGACTTTCTTAGAGGACACAGCGGTCGCTTATAAAGCCGCAATAGAACTTGACTTCGATATCTCTCTTATTGAAAATGAATATGTAAAATCAATTTTGATTACTTGTATCCGTTCTTATGAAGAGAATGGCGAAGCCCCTTCAGTGGCGATACTTTTAGAAGCATTTCGTGACGATGATGCAGTGCGGAAAATGATTATTGATACTTCGGTTGCCGATGAAAAGGTCAGCGAAGAATGGGATTCGCAATTAAGTGCTACTGATATCCATGAACGTCTTGTACAATCAGCTCAACAAAGTGCAGCTTCTATCATGTCACAAGCTCTGGAAAAAAGATTAGTTAAACTTCAGCAGGACATTCGTATTATTACTGATGAAATGGAGATGAGTAAAATAATGGAGGATATTCTTGCAACGGCGCAACAAATACGTGATCTGAAAACTCTGAAAGCACAAACAACTTTCTAAGAAATTACTTCCGATTTCTTCTTTCCTTCAGCATTTCTTTGGCAACTGACCAAGTCGAAAGATCCTCAGAACCCGGATGCTGCTTGACCCATGTTGATTTCATCACAAAAAGTGTGCCACCACCGATGAGTGAAATAGGCAGTATAAACATGCTCATGATGCTATCATAAAACCCTTCGGAAAGTTTTGCTCCTGCAGCAGTCATGGATTCTTTGCACATCGGGCAGGATTGAGCGAAAGCGGAACCAACCGCGAAGATTATTGCAAAAGCAGTAAGAGAGAAAAAAATATTTTTAGAATTTTTCATGAGAATAAAACAATTTTAATCCCGATATAATCCCCCGCCTAGTTCGAGTCCGGCAGCCCATAATGCCTTTGACCGAGGATAAAACCACAACGGGAAGGTAATGTTGAATATTGCCCAAATACTTACCTGAGTCCAGGCAGCCCAATCAACATATTTATTCAAAATTAAATAGCCGGTAATAAAGAGAATCTCTGTAGTAAATATATTGATGTACATCGCTACGATATACTCACCGGGTTCACGTTCATATCTTACTCCGCAGATCGGGCAGGTTGCATTCATCTTGAAATAGGTACTGAACATCTTTCCTTTTTTACATGCCGGACAAATTCGTTTCATTCCGCAGGAGAGGACTTCGGCTAAATTTTGTACACTATGGAATTCTTCGCTCATATATGTTGCGGAAAAATTTGATAGAGAAGTAAATAGATCACCACTCCTGTTATTGAGACATAGAGCCAGATTGGGTAAGCATATTTAACTATTTTTTTATGCCGAACATCGTCTCTCTTAAGCCCACGGCGCAAAGCGATCGTTGCAAAAACCGGAACAGTGACAGCGAGGAGGACATGACTGATCAGGAGTGTCAGATAGATCGGTTTGAACCACGTAGGCTCTTTAAACGTCACGCTTAGGACGTTATAGTGATAAATCAAGTAGCAGATAAGAAAAATGATCGACACGATAAATGCAGAGATCATTATTTTCTTATGATTCTCAATTCTCCGGTGTTTGATCTGATTTCTGGCAACCAGCAATAGAATAGTTGCTGTGGCATTAAGTGATGCGTTAACTATGGGCAGGTCGTAAACTGTCATAATAAACTTTATTCAAATTATTGCTTTTCTTCTCTCATCAGATCGCCGATATCGGTAAGTATTTTTGACTGAGCGTCATCGGCTGTACCGTCGTAATAACCACGAATTACTCCGCTGCGATCTACAAGTACAAGGCGTTCACTATGAACTATCGGTTCTTTGGTATCCGCATTTGCAGAGTCAAGAGTGAGTTTAAAGCCGTCTTTAGCAAGAGAGTATATCGTCGAAACAGGTCCTGTTAGGAATGACCACGTTTTAGTATCGGCACCGTACTGTTTTGCATAATCTGTGAGTACTTCAGGAGTATCGTTATTCGGATCAACACTAAAGCTGACAAGTTGCACACCGGTATTTTTTTTCACGAGTGATTGTTGAAGGCTTGCCATTGTCGCAGTGAGCATAGGGCAAGTACCTTCACAATTGGTGAATATCATATCTGCCACCCAAATCTTGCCTTTAAGGTCTTTAAGGGATAGTGGTGTTTTATCCTGCTTGGTCAGTGTAAAATCAGGGACCATCCCCAATGCAGCAATTGTTCGCGTTGGCTTGACAAGCACTTGTCCGCGCATCCAATCATTGAGCGCATAGACGCCCATTCCAAGTAATGCTACCGCAAGAACTGTCCACAAAATCCGCTGGGTTGTTTTCGTATTTGGCATGGGCGATTAAACATATTTCTCTTGCAGAAAGTTGGAGAAGATACCGATGAATATATTTGCAATATAAACTGTAAATTTTAATAATTTTCTTGTAACTATCGAAGCCCTGAATCGTTTTCAATATAGCATATTTTTAAACAGTTCCTTAGATACAATTAAAGCATTTAATTAAGCAGGTTATTATGAATACAGAGGGCATTGCTTCTTCTCCTACATTAGATCCCTATACAGGTTCTTGGGGTTATTTACAAGCGGCACATCTTCTTCGGCGCACAATGTTCGGCGCTACTGCGGCAGATATTGCAACGGTCCAGAATCTGACAATGCCTCAGTCAGTTGATATGCTTCTTGCTGATCAACTGGCTCCCACTGACGCTCCACTTGTGTGGTATCATCTCGATACAGTACCGGACGGTCAGACCTGGGTAAATCTCGATTATAATGCCGGTCAGGATTTCAACCGTACATTATCTTTAAAGGGCTGGTACACCAATCTTCTGCTTACACAGAATATATCTATCCGTGAAAAAATAACGCTGTTCTGGCATAATCACTTTTCCTGCGGCTCGACTGCCGTTAGTGATGCCAGATATATGTATAAGTACAATCTTTTGTTGCGGGCGAATGCACTTGGTAATTATAAATCGCTTGTAAAGTCCATCACGCTCGATCCTGCAATGCTTCGTTACTTAAGCGGAAATAAAAATATTGCTTCAGCACCAAATGAAAATTACGGGCGAGAACTTCAGGAATTATTCACGATCGGCAAAGGCGCAGAAGTTTCAACAGGTGATTATACAACTTATACTGAAGCAGATGTCAAAGCCGCGGCACGTGTTTTGTCGGGGTGGAGCGACGATCAGAAAACCGTTGGCACGATCTTTACTGCAAAGTATCATGATCCTTCCGATAAACAATTTTCTGCGAGATATGGAAATAAAGTAATAAAAGGCTCAACAGATCAGACCGGTGCGGAGCGCGAACTTGACGATCTTCTTACCATGATCTTCAGCCAGAATGCAACAGCAAAATATATTTGCAGAAAGTTATTTCGCTGGTTCGTCGATTATGTGATCGACGATACGATCGAAAACAATGTAATCGCTCCGCTAGCACAAACTCTTATCTCAAATAGCTTTGAGATCAAACCGGTTCTTTCTCAATTATTCAAGAGCTCACTTTTTTACGATCCGGCATATTTAGGATGCATTATCAAACCGCCGATCGATCTTGTTGTCGGAACAATCCGAACTCTTGGTGTCGTAATGCCTCATGTTGACCTTACAGCCATCTATTATGGCTGGATAACTGTGCGCGAAACAGCGGCGAATCTTCAAATGGCACTTCTCGATCCGCCGAATGTTGCAGGGTGGCCGGAATATTACGAAGCACCACAATATCACGAACTGTGGATCAATTCAGGTACCCTCGATTCACGAGTAAAATTTTTAGATGATATTGCAATGAATAAATTCCAGAATGTCGTACAAACAAACCTCACAGCAACACTTGATATGACATTAGTGGCGCAACAAACATCTGATCCGACCAATCCGGTAACACTCATTGCCGATCTGGCGAATCTGCTCTATCCGAACCCGCTTTCAACTTCTCAAATGCAAACGCTCCATGATACCCTTTTAGCAGGGTTGCCGGATTATGAATGGACAAATGAGTGGACTGCGTTCATGGCTGCTCCCACTGATGCTACTGCTAAGAATGCAGTGAATACGAAACTGACAAATCTTTTGAAGTATATGCTTGAACTGGCAGAATATCAATTGATATAGAGGTGAAACTTCTTTCCTTACAACAATACATTTTATAAGAGATTACAAATATGAAACGTAGAGACTTTCTTAAAGCAGCAGCTCCGATTACAGTTCTGCCTTTTCTTGTCGGAGGTTTTTCGGTCAAAGCATTCGCAAATAATCCTTTTCTTAACTCGCTCGCCTTACAGAACAATTCTTCTGATCGTGTTCTTGTATTGATTCAACTTATCGGCGGTAATGATGGCTTGCAGACAGTGATCCCTCTCGATCAATATGATGCCATTATGGCTGCACGCGCAAATATCGCAATAGCAGAGAAAGATACACTCAAAATTTCTTCCACTCTTGGATTCCATCCTAATTTTACAGGCATGCAGAATCTGCTCAGTGATGGGAAACTTGCGATTGTGCAGGGCGTTGGATATCCATCACCTAACTTCTCGCATTTTCGTTCAATTGATATTTGGCTTACGGGTTCCGATTATGACCAAGTGCTGACCACAGGATGGATCGGAAGGTATCTCGACCAGGAATACCCGGGATTTCCTGCCGGATATCCAAATTCAACAATGCCGGATCCAATTGCCATTCAAATCGGACCATCTGTTTCTCTTGGCCTACAAGGACAGAATGGAAGCATGGGGATGGTATTCTCCGATCCAACATCTTTCAGTAATATTATTAATGACACTGTTACTCCCACCCCTAAGACCCGTGCCGGAGCCGAGCTAAAATATATACGGTCAATCGGCCAGCAACTTCAGACTTTTGCGATACCTGTGAAAGCTGCAGCGGCAAAAGGCAAAACATTGTCAAGTCAATGGCCTACTGCCTCTGATAATTCACTTGCAGATCAATTAAGAATCGTTGCTCAGCTTATATCCGGAGGATTAAAGACGAAAATATACGTCGTTAATCTTGGGGGATTTGATTCTCATACGGATCAGCGTGCAGGACAGGACCCGCTTTTAGCAGATCTTTCTAATGCTATTTCTGCATTTCAAGATGAACTTAAATTAAATGCACTCGAAGATCGCGTTCTTGGAATGACATTCTCTGAATTCGGTCGTCGGATTGCATCCAATTCCAGTGGCGGTACAGATCACGGCACGGCTGCGCCAATGTTCTTCTTTGGATCAAACGTTATCAGCGGCATTCACGGTGATAATCCTGTGCTCCCGGCAAAAGCATCACCAGATGATAATCTCGCGATGCAATTTGATTTTAGGCAGATCTATGCCTCCGTACTTAAGGAATGGTTTGGAACAAGTGATGCTGAAATAACAACGACATTACTTAAGCCATATACAACAATTCCGATAATCAAAGCGCCTTCAGGAGTTCAGACTCCAGCACCTGTTGTTACAACTGAACTATTACAAAATTATCCTAATCCTTGTACTAAAGGAGAGATTGCACACTTTGTGATTCGCACAACAACAGGCAAGGCTTCTTTACGTATCTACGATGGTAAAGGCGAACTCGTCCATACTGCTTTGGACGGAGCCACCATTCCCGGTGAACAAACTATTTCATTCGATACTTCAAATCTTCCAAGTGGTAATTATCTTTGCTGTCTTGAATCCGGTGGAATTACTTCAGTGAAGAAGATGGTACTCCTAAACTAGAACTTTTTTTTGGGATTTATTTGATATGAAGGATATTATTAGTCTCAGAAATTCATGGTATGTTATTTAGTTTAATGAGAATACAGCTCCCACTATTATCAATACGCAAATATGATTTGTCCCCGAATCTGAAACTTGCCCTGGTTTGCAGAGATGAAATATTTCAACTCGTAAAGAAAACTATCTCCGGATAAAAAATTTGACTTAAAAAAGACCGCCTCCCTTCAAAAAAGCCTGAATTTGTTGGCCTTTGCTGACAATTAGTTTGGCATATTTATTGGAACTCCATAAAAGAAAAAAAGGGAATACTATGAGACTTTTTAATAGAATTTTATCCGTGCTATTAGTAATGATTCTGGTCGCTTACTCAGGTCAATTACATGCTCAGAATATTCAGGTTTCACAATGGGAACACTATACTAAAGCAAATTCGCCGTTACCAAGCGATACCGTTTCAGCAATTGGTTTTGATGGATCAGGTAGGGTATGGATAGGTACTATGTCGGATGGGCTTGCCGTTATGAATGGTTCAAACTGGTCTGTCTATAATGATTTTAGTAAAGTACCCTCCAATGATATTTCGGCTATCACTTATGCAAATGGAAGCATTTGGATAGGAACATCAAGTGGTCTGACAAAGACAGATGGTAGTTCATGGACTACCTTTACAACGACAAATTCCGGAATTTCAGATGATGGTGTATGGTCGATTGCTCAGGATAACAATCATAACCTATGGCTTGGCACAAATTGGGGGATAAGCAAACTCTCACTTGATAATCATTGGAGTTCATATACAGATGCAGCTATCCCTATTCTTCCGAGCAATCATATCCAGTCAATCGTCTCCGACATGAATGGAAATATTTGGACAAGCTTTATTAGTGCGTACGGTATGATGAAGTTTAGCGCTTCGAATCCCGCAGGTGCAGTGCTTGTCGATCAAAATACTATATCTAATTTCCCGGCTGATCATGTTCTTTCTATCGCCATTGATTGGGGTGGGAATGCATGGGCGGCTACATACTATCAAGGGCTTGTGAGAACTGATGGAATTACAGCGACTGTGTATTCAAAAGAAACAGATGCGAATTGGATAAGCGATAATACTCGTTGCGTTGCCATCGATCAATGTGGTCATGTTTGGGTTGGTACTGATCACGGAGCGGCAGTATATGACGGTTCTTGGACCATACATTCGTTAACAACCGAGCAATCAATTAATGATACGGTTAATACAATAGCAGTCGATGCTGCAGGCCATATTTGGTTTGGCACCAATGGTGGAGTGGTTATATATAAGCCAATGCCGCAGAAACCAATACTCCTTGCACCGCAGAATGCAGCCGAGTTAATTACAGATACAGTTACGTGTAAATGGTATTGGGACTGCCCCGGAATTATTAAATATTGGTTCGAGATTGCAGATAATCCTTCTTTCATAAATTCTCGAATTGATACCATCAGTGCAACCTTAACCGAAAGTGCCAGCAGATGGGATACAAATTTTGTAAATCATACTGTCTATTACTGGCGAATCAAAGCAAAGAATGATATGGGTTGGGGGCCATATAGCGACGTCTGGACATTCACATTCAATAAACTTGGGGTTACAAATAATACGATCTCTCCTCTGCCGGTAACGCTATCTCAGAATTTCCCAAACCCATGTTCTGATATGACAACGTTTCGCTTTTCTCTGAGACAATATGAACGCGTTTCTTTGAAACTCTATGACATTCTTGGAAGAGAACGAGCAAGCATTTTTGAAGGTGACCTGAATCCCGGAGATTACAGTATACCGTTCAATTTACCTATTCCCGGTGAAAGTGCTGTATATTTTTACCGCCTGATGGCTGGAGATTTCCAACTGCAAAGAACAATGCAGATTATGCGATAGCGAGAAAGATGGTTGGCTTAATTTGCATAGACCAACATTACAATACATGCCCAAAGAATAAGCATGAGGTAATGGAAGTTTAAGGTATTGGCAAATCCTATTTTAATACCAGTTGCAGCGGGGAATTGACTTGCTTTTCCGGCAAGACGAAAGAGCGCATAAATACCGCCGACGAAATGAGCCAGAAATGTTGCTGTAATAACAAAATACATTCCCCCGAAAACTGTGCTCATCGTTACGCCGCCAGCAAGTAAACGCCAGTATTCCATTCCCATTGCGAAGACAAAAAGGATGCACAGCGCCGCACTGATAAGAACATAAGTCCGAAATTTTACGAAATCAGCTTTCCTTAAGTTGCTCATTGCAACCACGAGAAGAATGACAGAAACAA